>Ga0272441_10000448_pt1 | contig 94861 bp, 77 predicted proteins | sample SSMProp6N_FD_193582 | JGI IMG/M metagenome (GOLD analysis project Ga0272441, IMG submission 193582) | Marine sediment archaeal communities from Little Sippewissett salt marsh, Falmouth, MA, United States - SSM-Prop-6N | ecosystem: Environmental > Aquatic > Marine > Wetlands > Sediment ... | reverse complement strand
TGCCATCTTGTATCAGAGTGCTTTTATTATAGCTTTTTTCTGCAGCATCGTCGAGGAAAGAATGGCTCGCAGTCCCGTTATTTTCTTAAAGAAATACAATGCCGGCAACCTGTTTCGAGCCGCCACAACGACCGGACGACGCGGACGGAAGGAAATCAACAAAGAATCTGAAACCACTACCCATCATTTTATTTTTCCTCATTCGTTTTGTTTGTTATAAATAATGGTGGGACGACCCTTTTTCTTGTAGTGATAAGATTTCAACAGAAGACCCTTGTCCAGGAGATATTCAAGGTATCGCCGTATGGTGATTCTCGACAGTGATACAGTTTTCATGACGTCTTCAGTTGAAAACGATCCCTCATATGAATCGACGGCTTTTTCTATCCTGTCAAGGGTATATCGAGCAATCCCTTTCGGAAGCTCATCTTCACTATTGTCGTAGGAATAAATGCCATCCACTTTTTTCTGATCAAAGATTACATTACTTTTCATTGAATGCTTCAATCTTCTGTATCTTTTCAGTGAATCTCCATATCTCTTGGCGTCAAAAGGTTTGACGATATAATCGAAGACCCCGAAACGAACGGAATCTTCAATAGTATGCGCATCATGCGCGGCGGTAATCAGTATGAAGTCAACAGGATATTCATCTCTCCGTGTTTTTTTAACGATTTCGATGCCGTGCATATCAGGCAGATAAATATCAAGAATGATAAGGTCAATTTCGTGTCGGGCAAGATATTTTATCGCCTCTTTTCCGTTCTTGGCGATCTTAACCACTCTGAATCCTGCCACTTTTTCCGTTAATCCCTTGTTGATCTCTGCCACCATGAAATCGTCTTCCACAATCATTACCTTGAAAGGTACCATAACGGAGCAACTCCTTTACACGATATGAGACTGGGGAATAATTATTCTGAATTTTACTCCATTTCGAACGGTTAATTCCAGTGTACCATCGAGTTCCGCAACATATTCCCGCACAAGGGCCAGTCCTATTCCCCTATTCTTCAAAGAATCCTTCGTGGTATACCCCCGTTCAAAGATCATTTCACGAAGGTTTATGGGGAAACCGTGCCCGTTGTCTTTCACAACGATTTCCACCGTGCTTTTATGTGTCTTCAGCGTAATCACGATACGTTTCTTATCAATTGAACTGTTCTGAAGGGCCTCTATCGAATTCTGAAGGAGATTTCCGATTATTGAGGTAACCATCGCCACTTTCTTCTCGTGGATTGCGGGGAAACAACTCGTTTTTGTCACGACAAAATCGATGTCATACTCGTCTGCTTCGTTCATTTTCGCCAAGAGCAGCCCTGATACGGCAGGACATTGTATACGTGTACGCAGAAAGTCCGCGATTTTTTGTTTTTCCGACATTGTCTTAACAATATAATCCACAGCATCTTTATATTTCTCCAACTGGAGAAGCCCCGATATAATGTGAAGTTTATTCAGGTATTCGTGATGCTGGACCCTCAGGGCATTGATATAAGATTTCACTTCAGTCAGCTCTTCGGCCAGTTTGCGAATTTCACTCATGTCCCGAAATGTTGCGACAGCGCCGATTATTTTTCCTCGTGATACAAGAGGAATTCTATTTGTCAGAATCACGTTAGAATTTATCCTCTGCTCAACATCCAGCATCGGTTCACCGGTTTCTACAACCAGCGGGAGTTTCGTGCTGGGAACAACATCCGTAATCACGGTGTCGGGTGGAACATCGCCAAGGGAAAGCAGTTTCTTCGCCGCTTCATTAGCAAGTATCACTCTTTTGTCCGCATCGATTGCAAGGACCCCTTCTTTTATGGACGATATAATAACATTTCTTTGTTCATGAAGGGCGGCGATTTCATGAGGCTCAAGCCCAAAGATTGTCTGTTTGATATTGTGTGCAAGAAATACCGCACCCGACAACCCCACAAGCACGGAGATCAGGGCCACAACATAGAGAATATAGCTGATATTTTTTTTCTGCTCTTCCAATGCCGTCAGGAGAAGGCCGACCGATACCACACCGATTTGCTTTTTCTTACTGTCATAGATGGGGACAAAGGCCCTCTGTGAAATACCGAGCGTTCCCCGCGCTTGTGAGACATATTTGTCCCCTCCGAGTGCGTCCTTTTCGTCACCTCCTACGAAGTGTCTCCCCAGTCTGTCAATACAGGGATGTGAATAACGAATCGTTTTCATATTGAAAACGACGACAAAGCTCGTCTCTGTGAGACGACGTATTTCCTCTGCAATGGGCTGTATAACGGCAGATGGTTCGTCAAGAGAGAAGGCGTCGATGATGACCGGATTTTTCGCCGTCATCTCCGCAATTGACATGATTCTCTTCGCTTCATTTTCGATAATAAAGTTTTCAATATACTTCTCGACACACATCGTCTCAAAGACTATTGAAACGAGAATTATCACGATGACAAGCGTAAAGATGCGGGTTTGAAGACTGACCTTTCTGAGTTTAATTCACCACCATATGTACGTTTGAGAATGTCAAATACATGGAGCCCCGTAATCATGTGCATGGCAGCTCTGGAGGGACAACGGCAAACGAAAATGAGTGGAGACGGCATACCTTATTGCATTGCTTAACAGGCGGGGAGTTCGCCATAAACAGATTATGGCGAACTCCCCGCCCGCACCACTTACCAGGAAGATTCAATCCTGACGGGTGGGATCACCGACCAACTGATTGCAGACCAACGTCACACATCAACACCATGAGTGCCCTAGATCCGCGCAACGCCCGTTTTCCGCGCCGCATCGGCAACGGCCCTCGACACCTCTTCCACCACCCTCTTGTCGAAAGCATGGGTAATGATGCATTCCGTTCCCAGGTCCTTATCCGCCACAAGGGCGGCAATGGCATAGGCGGCGGCGAGTTTCATTTCCTCGTTGATGTCCGATGCCCTCACCATAAGGGCCCCCTTGAAGATGCCGGGGAACCCGAGGCAGTTGTTCACCTGGTTCGGAAAATCGGACCGTCCCGTGGCAACGATTTTCGCACCGGCCTCCCTGGCAAGATCGGGCATGATCTCCGGTACGGGGTTTGCCATGGCAAAGACGATCGAATCAGAATTCATGGACTGAACCATTTCCTTTTTCACGATACCCGCCGCCGATACCCCGATAAAGAGATCACGTCCTTTTATTGCATCGGCAAGGCTTCCCTTCATGCCGTCCGTGTTGGTCACCTCAGCAAGTTTCTCCAGCGCCCAGTCATTTTCGGGCCTGCCCGCATGGATGATACCGTTGATGTCGCAACAGATCATATCGCGAACACCCGCACTGAGCAGCATTTTCGCAATCGCCGTCCCCGCGGCACCGGCGCCGCTCATGACGACTTTTATCTCCTCGATTCTTTTGCCCGTCACCTTCAGCGCGTTGATGACGGCTGATAAAACAACGACGGCCGTACCATGCTGATCGTCATGCATGACGGGAATGTCCAGCCTTTTTTTCAGCCTCTCTTCTATGTCGAAACACCGCGGCGCACTGATATCCTCCAGGTTGATCCCGCCGAAACCCGGGGCGATCATGGCAACCGTCTCGACGATCGTGTCAGGGTCCTTCGTATTAAGACAGATGGGAAAGGCATCGATACCGGCAAATTCCTTGAAGAGCACGGCCTTCCCCTCCATGACGGGCAGCCCCGCCATGGGACCGATATCCCCGAGGCCGAGAACGGCGGAGCCATCGGTAACGACGGCAACCATATTCCCCTTCGTCGTATATTCATAGACTCGATTCACGTCTTCGTGAATCTTTCGACAGGGCTCCGCCACACCCGGTGTGTAGGCGACGGACAATTCCGCCATGGTGGTTACGGGCGCCTTGCTGACGACTTCTATCTTTCCCCGATGGACACGATGAAATTCAAGGGCCTTTTCTTTTATATCCATGTGATTCTCTCCTTGTCATCCAAATGTGATTTCGTCTTTACGCAATTTTGTATTTCGCGGGTTCCGTCTTGTACAGATCATTTCCGTCCGCATCAATGACCACGATGGCGGGAAAGTCCTCTACGCGATACCGGTGAATCGCCTCCGTGCCCAGGTCCTCATAGGCGATGACTTCGGATTCCTTGATGCTCCGCGCGATCAGGGCGGCCGCACCGCCGACGGCGGCGAAATACACTGCCCTGTTTTTTTTCATGCTCTCAATGACATCATCGGAACGCAGCCCCTTGCCGATCATGCCCTTGAGGCCCTGATCAAGCAGCTCCGGGGCGTAGGGGTCCATACGATAGCTGGTCGTCGGTCCGGCGGCGCCGCAGGCGTAGCCCGGCTTCGCCGGTGCGGGCCCGACGTAATAGATGATCTGACCCGTCACATCAACGGGAAGCTGCTTGCCCTGACGGAGGAGTTCAACGAGCCGTTTGTGGGCCGCATCCCTTCCCGTATACATGTATCCCGAGATCAAGACGGAATCCCCGGCCTTGAGCGAGTCGACCGCCGCATCATCAAGGGGTGTTTTTATTTTCTTTGCCTCCTTCATTGTTTCCTCCTTTGCGTTACAGTGTTCCTTCGGCATGCCGCGCCGCGTGGCAGCATATGTTCACGGCAACGGGCATCCCGGCGATGTGTGTGGGAAAGTAGTTGACATGCACGGCGAGCGCTGTTGTCCGACCGCCCAGCCCGGCGGGGCCGATGCCCGATTTGTTCACCTTCTCGAGTATTTCCCTCTCCATGGCGGCGTATCGTTCGTCGGGATTATGCTCGCCAAGGGGCCGTATAGTCGCCTTCTTCGCCATCATCATTGCCCAGTCGGCGGTACCACCGATACCGACGCCGACCACCGTGGGCGGGCAGGGATTCGGTCCGGCCTTGACTACCGTATCCACGACAAAGTTTACGATGCCTTCGGCGCCGTCGGCGGCCTTCATCATGGCCAGGGCGCTCATGTTCTCGCTCCCGAAGCCCTTCGGTGTGACAATAAAGCGAAGGGCATCCCCGGGCACGATGCTCGTGTAGATGATGGCGGGGGTGTTTGTTTTGGTATTTACCCTGTCAAAGACCGGATCGTCGACGGCTGATTTTCTCAGATATCCGTCTTCATATGCCGCCTTGACTCCTTCATTCACCGCCGCATTGAAGGCCCCACCGGTGATGGCAACATCCTGTCCGATCTCCGCAAAAACGACGGCGAGACCCGTGTCCTGACAAAGTGCAATTTCTTCACGGGACGCGATTTTATCATTTTCAATGATCATGTCGAGAACGGCCTTCCCCGTTTCCGACACTTCACTGTCCCGGGCCCGCTGAAGCTCCTTCATGATGTCGTCGCCAATGTAAAAATTGGCCGACAGAAAGAGCTCCTTAATCTTTTCAGTGACTGATTCCGCAGAAACTTCTCTCATTTCCCATACTCCTCCTTCTATTATTCACCATGTTAACTCTCCCCAGTAAGATCGTTCATATCAAGAAATGAAGGAGAATGCACCATCAACTTGCAGCAATCAAACCACAGTGTCGATGGGCCTTCTTGCCAGAAAAAATAACCGGCTTTTTCCTATTTCGAGAATGATGTAATTTCGGGAGACCCCAAAAGGCGTCTCCCGAAATTCACAGGAGCAATGATGAGATGAGCACCTCGCTGCCCCGGGTCGTATCACAATCGTGCCGTTCTGACTGACCCAAGTATCTCTGTCATTATTCTCATTTTACAACCCTTCTCATGCTCCCTCTGTCTTGGCCGACTTTCTTGGCCGACGGACCGCTATCTCAGAAGTTCAGGGAGAAACGTTATGATATCCGGGCACAACGTGAGAATGAGGAGATCGATCAGGAGCACCATCAAATACGGGAAAACGGCTTTCATGACCCTCTCCACGGGGATGTCAGTAATCGCACTCGCCACAAACAAATCGAGTCCCACCGGCGGCGTAATACAGCCGATTGCAAGATTCACCACCATCAGCACGCCGAAGAAAAGCGGATCAATTCCAAGCTGTATCGCCACGGGCAAAAATATCGGGGTCAGAATAATGACGGCCGCTGATGCGTTGATCAGCGTGCCGATGATAAGCAGGAGTACATTCATCATCAACAGAAACAGGATGGGAGAAGTAGTCATATAGTCATATGAACGAAAGCCACTCCGATCCGATGCGGTATTTCCAGATTTGTCAACAGCCAACCGAAGACTTTTGCCCCGCCGACGATGAACATGATAAGTGTCGTACTGATGACGGCCTTGTATATGATCTCCGGGAAGTCTTTTATCTTAAGCTCCTTGTATACGAACATGCCCACAAGGATGGCATATACCGCGGCAACGGCGGCCGCTTCGGTGGGCGTGAACATGCCACTGTATATCCCTCCCAGAATGATAGCCGGCGTCAGCAGCGCAAAGAAAGAATCTTTGAAACCTATAATGAGTTTCTTTGCTGAAAAACTGCCGACACCTTTCCATCCCCGTCGTGAAGATATTATGTAGCTCAAGAAGCACATGGAAATTCCCATCAGGATCCCGGGAGCAAATCCACCCATAAACAGATCGCCGATTGAAACGCCTGCAGTAACACCATAGACAACAAGTGTAATGGACGGAGGAATGACAATCCCCACAGTTCCGCCCGCTGCAACCACACCTGTGGAAAATTCCCGGTTATATCCCTTCTTTTCCATTTCATCGATCATGATCACGCCTATTGCCGCAGTTGTCGCAGCGGACGAACCCGATATGGCGGCAAAGAACATCCCCGCAACCGCAACGACCTGAGCCAGGCCGCCCGTAAACGATCCAACAATTGCCGAAGCAAAGTTGACAAGCCTCTTTGCAACACCACCCGACGACATGAACGCACCTGCCAGCATGAAGAAAGGCACCGCCATAAAGGAGAAAGAGTCTATACCGGAATACATGATTTGAGGCACCATTATCTGGGGCATATCAAGATAGAAAAAGAGGATCACAGAAACCGACAGACACAGAGAAAATGCAATGGGAACTCCAAGTGCGACGAGGACAACAAAAGACAAGAGAAAAGTTGCTTCCATGATGTTATTTCTCCTTATCCTGTTCTGATTTCTGCTTCACTGCCAAGAGAGATGCAATATCTCTGATAATATAAAGAAGCATTAAAACACCGCTGACGGGGATGATTGAGTAGACGGCCCCCATGGGGATCCCCAGGCCGGGAGCAATCTGAAACATCATGGCTTGAGTCATGCCACTTCCCTTTACAATTAATATGAGTATAAATATCACGCTGAATACATTTATTATTATATCCAGCGCAACTCCGACTGTTGTTCCTTTGACTATTTCCGGCAGGAGTCTGACGGCAATGTGCCCGCCTTCTCCCATTATGAGGGCCCCTCCGATAAAAACTACCCAAACAAAGAGAAATCGCGCCAACTCTTCCGACCATGAAAAACTGAAACCGAAAATGTATCTCGATATAACCTGAAAAAATATCATGACAAGCATGAGACTCATACCGGTAACCGAGGCAATATATAATACCTGCCGCAACCATCGAAACAACGCATCATGAATTTTCATAATGTATTCCTTAGCATAAAAACTAACATTATCAGCATCCCGGGCGACGTATGCATCCGGCAAGACATTAACCATCAAGGCTTTTCATAAGTGGGAAAGCGGTAAAAGATCAGTCCGCCTCCCCACTGACGCTTATAACGGCATTATTAATTCGCTAACGCGCGAACTTTTGCGATGTTGTCTTTTCCCACAACATCGGCAAACTCATCATAAACGGATTCCGTCGCCTTCTCGAAAGGCGCACGATCAACAACGGTGATCTTCATTTTCCCTGTCCCGGCAATCTTATCCCAGAATTCCTGATCCTGCGCCGTGGAAAGTTCCCGCTGCCAGACGACTGCTTCCTTCGCCGCATCCGTCACAATCTTTTTTTCTTCATCAGATAGAGCATTCCATTTCCTCATGGAAATGAGTACCGGTTCCGGCGCGTAGGCGTGGGCGGTCAGGGAAGCGAATTTGTTCACCTCAAAGAAGCGTTTCGTCCAAATATGGGCACTGGGGTTCTCCTGACCGTCAACAACACCCTGCTGCATTGCCGAATATAGTTCACCGAATGCCATCGGTGTCGGTGAAGCGCCCAGGGCTTTCATCATGGCAATGTAAATCTTGTTCGTCATCACCCTGATTTTGAGACCTTTCATATCGGCAGGCGATTTGACTTCACGTATGTTGTTCGTGAGATGACGGATGCCGTTCTCCATGTACCCGAGCAGTTTGATACCTTTCGGTTCCAGGGCCTTCCCGATGTCCATTCCCACCGTATCGAGAGATTTATAGGCATGCTCTCGATCCTTAAATAGGAAGGGGAGATCGAACAAAGATACCTGGGGCTGAAACTGGCCCAGAACCGCCGTGCCCACCAGAGCCATGTCAATCGTGCCGTAGACCAATCCCTCGATCAGGTCTTTTTGACCGCCTAACTGTGACGAATGGAATACGCGCACATCCATTGTTCCAGCCGACTTCGCCTTGACAAGCTCGGCAAATTTTTCAGCACCCTTCGCATAGGGATGACTCGGGTCGGCGATATGCCCCAACTTAATCACCATCTTTTTCGCCGCGAATGCCGGTGCGGAAACAAGAACTGTGATCGCAAGAACCGCAAGGATCACCTGAATCACTTTGAACTTACTCTTCATAAGACCCTCCTCCTGTTATGTTGTAGCCGCCATAGTCCTGCAGAAAGGTGTGAAAGTAAATATTTACAGAGTATTGTTCATTTAGTTCATTTTGTACTATATTAAAGCGGTTCGGTGCTGAGGTAAGATTACGCAACCGAATCACCTGAATAACGGATATTTTTTGTTGCATCGTTTCTTGATGCATTCCCAGGCGTTGGTGATGGAATAAACGGTGATTTTCATGATGCAACACGACATCTCTGATACTCTTTGCGCGGTCAGTGTCAGTGCGGGCAAGATAATTTGGAAAGGTGGCTCAAAAATGATAATAACGTATTCAGAAAGCTCAGACCATGACAGTGAAAATCGATGCCCCGTTTCTGCGTGTGACCATCTTTTTCTCTTTTTGTATGTGTCGATGCAGGAACAACATTCTGTGATGTATTGAAACATATTTGTGAGCACGGAGGATTACATGAGCACAAAACAATTTATCGACCTCAGTATCGCCATAGAAAACGGGCTCCCCAGCGATCCGCCCGGATTCATTCCCGAGATCGATTATGCCGATCACGCCCGGGGTGCCGAGCAGATGAAAACGTTCTATCCGGGACTGACAAAGGATGATCTGCCGCAGGGCTTCGGGTGGGCCGTGGAAACCATCACCCTCACCACGCACAGCGGCACTCACCTCGATGCGCCCTACCATTATCACCCCACGATGGATGGGGGAAAGCGCTCACTCACAATCGAAGAAATACCCTTGGAATGGTGCTTCAGTGACGGGGTCCTGCTCGATTTCCGTCACAAAAAAGACGGGGAATTGATCACCGTTGACGACGTTGAGACGGAGCTGAAACGCATCGAATATACGATCAAACCCTACGATATCGTCCTGGTCCAGACCGGTGCCGAACAGTATTGGGGTACAAAGGATTATCTCGTCAAGGGCGCCGGCATGAGCCGGGAGAGCACCCTCTATCTTGTTGAACGGGGCGTTAAAGTCGTGGGAATCGATGCCTGGAGCTGGGACAGGCCTCTGCCCTTTCAGGCGGAAGACTTCACAAAAAACGGCGATCCCCGGGTCATCTGGGAGGCACACTTCGCCGGCATCGAGCGAGGATACTGTCATATGGAAAAAATGGCCAATCTTTCGGCTATCGGTCGTCCCTACGGATTCACCGTTGCCTGTTTTCCCGTCAAGATCAAGAAGGCCAGCGCGGGCTGGGTCCGGCCGGTCGCCATTGTCGATGAGGAGTAATCGCCTGTCACAAAAAGTCGATTCACCATTTCGCTGCGGGAAGAAGTAAGCGCCCGCAGAGAATAGAGAAAGGCGGCCTCAGGCCGCCTTTCTCACGTGCAGTATACCATGAAGGAAACACTGAAATATTACAGGCCTGACCCCCGGAAGAGGGCCTTCTGGGTGTTCATATCCCACTGGGAGTCATTTCCCAGACCACTGGCCTTTTTGAAGGCCTGCAACGCCCGGCGGGAACCGGGACCGAAGTCGCCGTCGATCTTCATGTTATAAAACCCTAAGTTCTCCAAGCGGTTCTGAATGATCATGGCATCTTTTGTGACAGAGGGATTCAAGAACACCTCGCCGTATTCGACGACACCATTCCCCGCCCGTCCAAAATCGTAACCCTTTCTCTTCAGGTCTTCGATATAGGGATTTTGGACCCGTTCACTCCGGTCGGTGCGATAGTCCTTTATGGAACTGAACCGGGCAACATGCGTCATCTCCGTGTCCTCAGGATCGATGCCGGGATTGAACTCCACGTGGAAGAATACTTCCTTGGTATAGTCATCAATGGCGAACTTTCCTGCCACCAGTCCCACCCGCCAGCCTTTGTCGTCCACATAATATGCCGTCGACCCGGAGTTAAGCGAGGCCGTCTCATACTGTGAAACGGAGAGCACAAACTGACTGTCCGGCCTCAGGCGTTCCATGCAGAAGGCAAGCACGCAATAACTCTTGGGCACTGCTTCGGGTATGTACTGCAGACGCTGGATGAATGACAGCCGCTCATATTGCTTATAGCGCTCCCTGTCTTCCGGTGTGGGATTCATGGAAACAGCATGTTCCGCGGCCAGCGCGTAGAGTTTCAGAAAACTGTTCTTCACCGTGACGGGGGCATGTTCAATAACCTGCTTCGGCACGATAAAGGCCCTCACCACGGGGTAGGGATTGGGCAGGAGCTCGTATTCCGTATTGACGATAATGATATCCTGCCGGGAAATGGCGTAATCGGCCATAAACCGCACATAGGAGGTCCGCCCGAGTATGTCGGCGAAATATAATCCTCCTTCCAGGAGCGCGTAACGAACGTTATCTTCCGGCATCTCGGTCTTATAGTATATAATCTCGGCGAACTTGACATCGAAGGCCTCATACGAAAAGGTTTCGCTGAGAAACTGGTGCGTGCCCTCCGGATCAAACCCCACATGCGGGATGACATCTTTGCCGCCGCGGAGCACGTTGATGACGGCGGCCATGACAAGCTCCACATCGCCGGGGACATCGCTGCGATCGATAAACGCCCTTTCTGGCAGGATGACGATGTTTTCTTTCGGCTTGAACATATCGAACATCCCGCCGCCCGTATCCGTGGAGGTAGCGCACCCGCTCACAATCGTCACGGCGACAATTATAATGAAGAGAAAAACTCGTTTCAGCATTGGATATCTCCCCCGTTAGTACTTTTGAACACGTCCGAAACTATCATGATGCTCCGGCGCTTGGTTGTGCCAATACATGTGTTGTTGACTCTTATTAGATTGAGGACTAGCATTATCATATGCCTGACCGCCGACAAAACCGATGACGGCGTTTGTCTTCCCGCTGCCGACCTTGGACAGGATGGCGGAACTGACGGATTTCTTGACGCCATCCTTGACGGATTCCTTCACTGATTTCCCGTCAGCGAGACTCCCCGCCGTGGCGGCCAGTCCGTCACCGGCAACGGAAATAATGACAATAGTCGGCGCCACCGCCGGCGCGGCCACGGCACCGACAACGGCCCCGGCCGCCGAGGCGACCATACCCGTGCCCTTGGCAATGGTCAGTTTCCGGTCCGCGCTTTTTTCTTCCTCAACAGCTTGATTTTTCTGGTGCCTGAAAATACTCTGGCGTTTGCTGGTATAATCCCTCCACTGCTTTTGCGTCCAGTGTGGGGGTTTTGTCTTGTGATGCTTTCCCCAGGTATTTTCCAGGGTACTCTCTTCCTCCGGCGGATCGAGGGTTGCCGGTCCACCAGCCACCCCGGTATCAATGTTTTCCTCTTCAAACCCCGGCACGACACCGGTGCCTCCCGTGGAAACCGCCGGATCAACGGCATCAGAACTTCCTCCGCCTCCGTAGGCGAAGGCGGTGCCGCCAAGAGGCACCGCGATAATGGCGACCAGAACGACCGTCCCCATAACAAATTGAAAAAAACTTTTCCCCATGACCTTTACTCCTTGCTCGTAATAAACCCGCAACCTCAAGAAGACCGTCACGCGCAATCGGTTAATCGACGGCACGATCTCCTTAATATCGCAAGCAATGTTAGCAGATGAACATGGACGGGACAAGACCTTTCGTCCCATAGCCTGTTCTCACAACATCCCATATCTTCAAGCACTATTACTGCATAGTGCTACTCCATTCCACTCATGCGAATGGATGCGATACCTCCCTCCTGAAATGACACGAACTCGGGCACCATGTTCGTCACATCACGGTCCTGCAATCTGTCAAGCAGGACGGGTACGCTGGCATTGCCCTCATCATCGATGTGACACAGATAAAAGGCGGTGAATGGTACCGTTGCGCCTTTCGACGAAAAAACGATCCATTTCCCGTTGGACGACCAGCTGTGCCACGAGTTCATGAGCGGGCGGTTCGCCCTGAGTTCCCGCACCTCGCCGCCGGCGGCGGGAACGATACACAATCGGCTGTCCGGCTGGAGGGCCAGGCCGTTGTCGCTTCGGCAGAAAAGAATCCACTTCCCGTCGGGCGACCACCGGGGAAAGTAATTGCTCATCCCATTGTTGCCGGCACCGCTGACGGGCACGGGCTTTCCCCCGCGTCCTTCGTTGAAGGGTATGCGGTAGAGATCGTATTCGATATGAAACCGCCGTCCCAACTCCTCGATAGATGTCTCGGGGTCGACGGAACGGGTTTTCTTCTCATCCACCATGGCGACGAGGGCGTCATCGATGGGCGCCCGCGAGAAGACGATGAATCGGCCGTCCGGGCTCCACTCCGGACAGGTCTGCACAAAGGCGGGGTCGGCGGCGCCGGGGAGCAGGAAAAAGGTCCTGTCGGCAACGGAATACCAGGCGATTTTACCGTCGGCGAGAAAGAAAAACTGCGAAAAAGCGGGATCGCGCCGCTGGACAAAAAAGGACTTTTCATCGACGGTGGCGATCACATAATCGCCCCGGGGGGATATCTTGGGGAAAAATCCGAAGCTCATCACGTCATCGCGCGTTCGGGGACAATCGTTCCAGCTGATGATGTTCTGTGGAGAAACGTTCATGGTGTGTCCCACGCCCGCCAAAATATAACTGCCCTTGTCGCCGTGATAATCGATATCCAGTCCCATGACAGCACCGTCACGCGAAAAGGAATGGCAGTTCGCGCAGAGGGGAACGTCATGGAGAACGATGGAAGGATCCGTGTACGAGGAAAGGTCCGCCAGGGACCAGCGGAAGAGCTCCGGATGCTTCTGGGCGTAGGAAAAAGGCAGGGGCATCTGGAGATAAAAGAGCCCGTCACCGACGGGGTCCGGCGACGTGGAGAAGGATATCCCGCCCCGGCTGACAATCCTGATGCCCTTTCCCACGGCGACACCCACGATGTCACACTGCGCTTTCCCCCCAACTGACCGTCGTTTGACGGCATCCCAGACACCGGCGTCGGGAATCCAAAAGAGATTCTCCGTGAGGTAGCCGAAGGCCTCCGCCGTGTCCTCGAAAGAAACCCGGACAAACCATACACGAGATTCGGCATGATCATCCGTCCACCGGACGATGGGGGACGCCATATCGATAGGAAAAAGGGCGTTGTCAAGGGGCGTTTCTATGCAAAGAGCATGGTATGCCTGTGATTCATCGAGGGTCTCAATGATCTCCTGCATGAGACGACGGGTCTCTTCGGCCTCTCTCTCACTCTTTCCCCGATCAATGATGAAGATGGTCCGTGAGTCCTGATGGTGAGAAAACCGCTGGGAGAAATTACAGGCAAGACAACAGGCAATTATAATGACAAGGAAAAATGTTCTGTACTTCATACAGCCCTGTTACCGCCTCGTGATGTGGCTCCCGTATGGAAGCATCATGATCGTCAATATATCATGTTTCCCTGTTTAATGAGAGGAAAAGAATAGAGACGTCCTCACTCCAACGATGACGACGGATGGATTGACGGCTCACAGAACGTGCAAAGACCGGGCGTCATCATCGGATCTTCCCTTTCGGCAATAAAGCTGGTATGGTCCCGTTCACGTTGCCGAGGAGAGCACGGAATGGCGTTGACTTCACCACCTTCTTTTTATCGCGGATACCTTCCCGTCATCACAGCGGCTATACTGTGGGCATCGTCGGGGACTGCGGGAAAGGTCCTCTTTCACAGCGGTGTGGCACCCGTCGACCTCGTTCAGGCACGCCTCACCCTTGCCACGGTCGCGCTGGGTGGCGTTTTCCTTTGGCGACCCCGGGGGTCTCTTCGCATCCGGTGGACTCACCTCCCCGGCCTCGCCCTCCACGGTATAGTGGTCATGTCCCTGGTGCAGCTTTCGTATTTTCTCGCCATCAGCAGAATCCACGTCGCCGCCGCCATTTTCCTTCAGTACCTGGCGCCGGTGCTGGTGGCCGTTTTTTCCGTTCTTTTCTGGAAGGAGCGGCTCACGCGATTGAAGGCCCTTGCCCTTTTCCTCTCCATCGGCGGGTGCTATCTCGTCGTGGGGGCCTATAACCTGCACCTCTTTTCCCTAAATAAAATCGGTATACTCTGGGGACTGATCTCGGCGCTTACCTTTGCCGCCACGTCGCTCCTCAGCGAGTTCTGGATGCATCGCTACCGCCCCTGGACCGTTCTCTTCTATACCCTGTTCTTCGCCGCCATTGCCCTCAATACCGCCGTATCGCCCCTTCACTTTATGCGGGCCGCATATACCGCTACCCAGATCCTAGCCATGCTCTATGTCGCCGTCTTCGGGACGCTCCTTCCCTTCGGACTGTACCTGTCGGGCATCAACTATATCCGTTCGACACGGGCCGTTATCGCCGCGACGCTGGAGCCCATATCAGCGGCGGTCTTCGCCTACTTTCTCGCCGGAGAAGTCCTGGAATGCCCTCAGATCTTCGGCGGCCTTCTCGTGGTGGTGGCCGTCTTTGTCCTCCAGCTCAGCCGTGAACGCGACGAGATGACCCCTCAGGCAATCCGTACCGTGATCAAAACGACCAGACAGTCACCATGACGGGTGTCGCGCCGTTTTAATGTCATACCGTTACGAAGACTCGGCTAATGACTGCGACATGCTCACAGCTTTCTCAGGGACAAGAAGATTTCCCTCAGCTTCCCCCGGCCGGGACACGGGTGCAGAATGAAAGATCGGATTTATTCCCTCTCCAGAGTCTGACGACAATAAGTCTCCTGCGTAAACAAAAGAAGAATAATGGCCATGGTCGAGAAGGCGATCATCACCACGAATGCCCCGCGGTAGGCGGCAAGGCTGTAGAGACGCACGCCGTCGTGGACGGTGCCGTCCCACATGAGATCGAGGAGAAATCCCATTACGGGTTGAAGGAGCATGGGACCGATCATGTACCCCATATTACAGAAACCCGACACCGTTCCCGCAAGAGACGGCGACAGGGATTCCTTTACATAGGCAAAACCGATGATCACCGTACCCGACGCAAAGCCCACGATCACGACCAGCATGATCACTATGGAAAAAGGAAGTTCCGGGACAAACAGAAGGACGGCCCATCCTGTGGCGGCGACGATACTGCAAATGACATAAATCGGTTTTCTCCTGCCGATCCTGTCCGACAAGCCCCCCCAAAACGGACCTCCCACAGCCCAGGAGACGAGAAGGATCGAGGTAATAAAGGCGGCTCTGGCCGGTGTCAGTCCGTAGTGCGTGCAGAAGTACGGTACACCCCATAGCCCGGCAAAGGCCTGCACGGGACCGACGATTCCCCCGGGGGCAATCGTGAGAAGCCAGGTATTGCGATAGCGCAGTATCTTCGCCAGACGGGAAAAAACGGCCCCCGGGTGGAGTGTCATATGCCGTTCCGTCGTCGGGTCGTAGCTCTTATATCCGCAGTCAGCGGGATCATCCTTCACGACAAACCAGATGGCACCCGTCAGAAGCAGGGTGATGATGCCGGATACCACCATTACCGGACGCCACGTGAAGTGCTCGATGAGAATCCTCAGGGGCACACCTGCCGAGACCGCACCGATCACTCCCACGGCGAGAGCGATACCGGAAACAAAGGCGTACCGGCTCGGCGGAAACCATCGGGTCGACAGTTTCAGAAGTACTACCCAAGCCACCGCCACCGATGCGCCGATGAGGAGACGGCCTGCATTCGCCAGCATGATGTGTGGCGCAAAACCGAAAATCAGCGTTCCCACACCCGCAACGAAGGTTCCGGTGATGAGGAGTTTGCGCGGTCCCAATGAATCGGCGAGGATACCCGTGGGAATCTGCATGGCCACGTAACTGTAAAAATAGAAGGCGGAGAAATTGCCCAGGGCCGTCGCCGTAATGGCGAAATCCGCCATCAGTTCCTCAGCCATGACGGCTGGCGTGACACGCTGATAGAATGCGATGAAGTACAGCGCGGCCCCCAGTCCCCAGACAAGCCACGACCGAAAGGCGGGTGGATAGTGTTGTGAGTCTCTCATGAAACCTCCGTATCGAATGGGCAAACTGAAAGAGGCCGGGCATTCATCGAACAGTATGATTTTAAACGTTGATACCGCCTCGTTTTCGTCAAGCAGTGTGTTTTGCAGGAAAAACATCGGCTGGTTATGATAGAAGAATTACCTCGTCTCAGGAGAACCCTTTCGCGGGCGAATGGAGAAAGCCGCCATTAAACAGGCACGAGCTGTACCCGAATAACGTGGCTTCGCGTCAGTTGCATTCACTGTATCCGCAGACACGACAGACAAAGCACCCGCCCTCGTGCTCCAGAATGCCGCCGCAATCCGGGCAGGCCCCCTTGGAAAAAATGTTTTTTATCTCAATCGGGCCGTCCCCATGCTGTGCCGTATGCCACGTGATGGCCTTTGCCACGGCGTCCGCACAGGACAGGACCTTGTTCTCGCCGAACCCCGCCGGCGAGTGACAGGATATGCCCTGAAGCTGCTTAACGATCTGGCGTGTGGTGACGCCGCTTCGCCAGGCAAGCGACACCATCCGCCCGATGGCCTCGTTCTGTGAGGCGGCACAGCCTCCCGCCTTACCCATGGTGGTGAACAACTCGAACAAGCCCTTGTCATCTTCATTGATGGTGACATAGAGCGGCCCGCAGCCCGTCTGCATCTGGTACGTCCACCCCTTCAATGCTTTCGGGCGGTGTCTTTTGACGGTCTCCGCTGATTTTTCCCGTGAGGGCGCATCGCTCCGTTCACTGCCGTATGACAGCACCTGTTTATCCCTTGTTCCATCACGATAGATGGTAACACCCTTGCACCCGAGCTGATAGGCACGTTCGTAGACGGCAGCGACATCCTCGACGGTTGAACCGTTGGCAAAATTGACGGTCTTGCTGACCGCATTGTCCGTGTGTTTCTGAAAGGCGGCCTGCATCCTGATATGCATCTCCGGCGAGACATCATGGGCCGTGACAAAGAGGCGACGGATAGCCTCCGGTATATCGTCCATTCCCTGAATGGAACCGGTCCCGGCGATCCGCCGCATGAGCTCCTCTGAGTAGAAGCCCTGCTCGCGGGCCATTTTTTCAAAGAGGGGATGGATTTCGACGAGGATATCGTCATCCATGACCTGCCGCACAAAGGAAACGGCAAAGATCGGCTCCACCCCGGACGATGCATCAGCGATTATCGAAATGGTTCCTGTGGGCGCGATGGTGGTCACCGAGGCGTTTCGTATGGGCGGTTCACCGCGCATCGGCAGTACGGACTCCGGATAATTCGGGAAGTGACCCCGCACCGCAGCGAGCGCACGCGACGCCGCGTGCCCCTCCTCCTGAATGAACGCCATGACCCGGCCCGCCAATTCAACGGCTTCATCGGTGTCGTAGGAAATGCCGAGCTGTATGAGCATGTCCGCCCATCCCATGACGCCCAGTCCGATTTTTCGGTTCCCAAAGGTCATATCGGCGATGTCCGGCAGGGGATAATGATTCACTTCAACGACATTGTCGAGAAAGTGAACGGCGCGTTGCACGATTGCCCGCAGCCTTTTCCAGTCGATCCCTTCGTTCGCAACCATTGTGGCCAGATTGATCGATCCCAGGTTGCAGGATTCATAGGGCAAAAGCGGCTGCTCTCCGCAGGGATTCGTCGATTCGATCTCACCCAGGTGGGGCGTCGGATTGTCGCTGTTTAAACGATCCAGGAATACGATACCCGGCTCGCCGTTTTCCCAGGCCTGCGCGACGATACGATTGAAGACCTTCCGGGCATTCAGTCGTCCCGTCACTTCGCCGTTTCGGGGGTTGACAAGATCGTAGTCCTCGTCGTTTTGTACGGCCTCCATAAAGTTCTCCGTCGCCCCGACGGAAATGTTGAAATTGTTCAACTGTAACATATCGGCCTTACACATAATAAAATCCATGATGTCCGGATGGTCGACGCGGAGGATACCCATGTTCGCACCGCGCCGCGTTCCTCCCTGCTTGATCGTCTCGGTGGCGGTGTCGAAGACCTTCATGAAGGAAATGGGACCGCTGGATATGCCCGTGGTGCTCTTAACGATATCGTTGGCGGGACGTAGCCGGGAAAAGGAAAACCCTGTTCCGCCACCCGACTTATGAATCAGGGCGGTGTACTTGACGGCATCGAATATCTCCTCCATGGAGTCTCCCACGGGCAGAACAAAGCACGCGGAGAGCTGTCCCAGTTCCCGGCCTGCATTCATCAACGTGGGGGAATTCGGCAGGAACTCACGACCGGCCATCATGTCATAAAAGGCATCGGCCAGGGCCTGGGTATCTGCGTCCGCCTCGAATATGCCGTCAGCAGCGGCAATTGTCTCCGCCACTCGCCTGAAAAGCGCCTCCGGTGTTTCCAGGACCGCGCCCTCGGAATCGCGCTTCAGGTACCGCCGCTCCAGGACGGTCAGGGCATTTTTCGACAGAAACAATTTTTGGGGCGATTTTCTTGCGGCCATGGAAAGACCCTCCGTTCGGCGAAATGTACACCATGTCATGGTAATACAATATATTGTGAAAAAAATATTATGAACCCGATATATTGTATATGTCAACGTCTTTCTGACACAAGACTGTCCGGATAATATCCGTCAGGACCTGTTGACAATATAGATCCCGATCCCGACCAGAAGTCCGCCGATCAGCAGTTCCGCCTCCAGCGATTCCCCCAGCAGGATGATACTCAGCACAATGGCGAAGACCGGTGCGGCGAAAAAGAAAACCGTCAGTCGCGATGAGTTGTGGCGGGCAAGGAGAAACTGCCATGACAGAAAACAGAAGACGCTGATGATCAGTGCCTGGTAGAAGAGTGCCGTCCATGCATCGAACTGCACAGCAGCCATGTCCATTTCCTCAAACATGAGGGCACCCAGGAAAAAAAGGGAAACACCGACGTTCATCTGCCAGAACAGAATTTTCCACTTGTCGATGGACTGGGTGAGATACTTGTTGTAAACCGTCAATACCGCCAGGACCAGGCAACTGGCAAGCTCGATCATGTCACCCTTCAGCGTGCCGCCCGCATCGAAGGCCACATCGTACCAGAGAGCGATGAGGAGACCAAAGAAAGCCACGGCACAGCCCGCGAGTGTCCGCATTCTCAGAGGTTCGTCCCTGAGGAACAAGGGAGCCACGAGTGGGATGAGCAGGGGGTAACTGAAGATGATGAGCGACACCCTGCCGCCCGTGGTAAAGCGTGATCCCACATTGAGAAGGAAAATCTGTGTGACAAACAGGACCGCCAGAAGCCCAACCTGGAACCACTGACGGCCGGTGAGGAGAAATCCGGCGCCATGGCGTTTCACGAACAAAGCCATGAAGGGCAGCGCCATACCGAAGCGGAGAAAGGCCGCCCAGAAAGGTTCAATATCACGGACGGCAATCTTCACCACCACGGTATTGCTTGCCCATAAAATCATGACGGCAAGAAGCCACAGATAGACACCCGACGTTATGGGAAGCTGTCCGGCAGCGGTCTGATTTTCCAACGGTGAATATGATTGACCGTTCATGGCGTTGATGCTGTGCTCTTCACGTCCTATTCCGTCATTTTCAGGGGGCGTTTGGCTTTGTCCAGTTCCCGCTTCCTCAGGCGAATACTCACCGGCGTGACCTCAAGCAACTCGTCTTCCGCCAGAAATTCAATGGACTGATCCAGCGAGAGGCTGCGTGGCGGCCGCAACGTCACCGTGGCATCCGATGTGGCGCTCCTCATATTGGTCAGATGTTTTTCCTTCGTGATATTCACCGTGAGGTCGCCCCTTCTGTTCCGCTCGCCGATGATCATGCCGCCGTAGACCTCCGTTCCCGTTTCCACGAAGAGCTCGCCCCGGTCCGCCATGCCGATGGCCGCGTAGGGCGTCACCCGTCCCGCCCTGTCCGCCACCAGGGCCCCGTTCGCCCGTTGGGGTATGGGACCGAACCAGGGCTGATACCCTTCAAACAGGGTATTCATGACGCCCGTTCCCTTCGTGTCGGTGAGAAAGTGACTGCGGAATCCGATCAGGCCCCGTGACGGAATGATGAATTCCAGTTTCACCCGTCCGCTCCCCTTGTTGATGAGATTCACCATTCTTCCCTTTCTCTCGGACAGCTTCTCCGTAACGACCCCGATGAATTCATCGGGTATATCGCAGAAGAGGCGCTCCGTCGGTTCATAGGTCCCGTCTTTTTCCTCTTTTGTGATCACACGGGGCTTCGAGACCATAAACTCATACCCCTCGCGCCGCATTGTCTCAATGAGGACGGCCATCTGAAGTTCGCCGCGCCCGCTCACATCGAACATGTCCTTGCGTGTCATCGGGACAACCCTCAGTGCGACATTGTGGAGGGCCTCCCGCTCGAGGCGCTCCTTGAGGTGGCGGGACGTCAGATACTTTCCCTCCCTCCCGGCGGTGGGGCTGTCGTTGACGGAAAAGACCATGGACACAGTGGGTTCATCGATGCTGATACGGGGAAGCGGCCGGGGATCGTCTTGATTACCCACGGTATCGCCGATGGTGATCTCTTCGCCGCCCGCCACGGCGACGATATCGCCCGCCTCAACGGCGTCCACCTGTACCCGGTTAAGGCCCTGAAAGGTGTAGACGGCGGAGAACTTTACCGTGGTGATTGTTTCTTCGGGACCGCAGAGAGCGTAGTCTACGTTCCGTGCCAGCCTGCCGTTGGCGAGCCGTCCCACGGAAAGCCGCCCCACGTAGGGATCGTAGTCCAGGTTCGTGACGAGAAACTGCGTGACCGCGTTATCATCGACGTCGGGGCCCGGAATATAATCGAGGAGAGTCGTAAAAAGCGGCTCCAGGGTGGTCGAACCGTCTCCCAGTGCGGCGTGGGCGGTGCCCGCCTTGGCGTTCGTATAAAGAACGGGAAATTCTATCTGCCTGTCGTCGGCATCGAGGTCGATGAAAAGATCGTAGATATCGTTCAGCACATCCTCGATCCGCGCGTCGTTCCTGTCTATCTTGTTGATCACCACGATGACGGGAAGAGACCGGGCAAGAGCCTTCGCCAGGACGAATCGCGTCTGGGGCAGAGGGCCTTCACTGGCATCCACCAGGAGGATCGCCCCGTCGACCATAGTCAGGCTGCGCTCCACCTCGCCGCCGAAATCGGCGTGGCCGGGCGTATCGACAATATTGATCTTCACGCCCTTATACAGGACGGCCGTGTTCTTCGCCATAATGGTGATGCCGCGTTCACGCTCCAGGTCCATGGAATCCATGATGCGCTCGGCCACCTCTTCATTGTCCCGGAAAATGCCGCTCTGCCTGAGCAAGCCGTCGACAAGGGTGGTTTTCCCGTGATCGACGTGGGCGATGATGGCAACGTTTCTCACCGTATCTTTTATCATGGACGTTGCGTCCTCCTCTTTTCTCTCACGGCACTTCGAAAAACGCCGGAGGGGCCTTCTACCAGAAACCGGCATTCATGGCTACATAATAATGAAACCGGACGAAATATACTGTGCGGGAAGTCCTGTGCGGCATGATGATAATGGTCCACGAAAATTCATTGCAGTGACCGCGGCGAAAGCACCCTGTCCATCAGCCTTTTTGACCGTTGTTTTGAAAAAGTTTCCCCTGCCACGAGTCACGGCGCTCCATCTCATGGTCGATGGCATTGATGACGGCAAGTTTGTTCCGCCCCCACTGGGGTGCAAGGAAGATATCGCGGTACCCGTCCGCCGTGAGACGCTGAATAACCATGGACGGCGGCAGGACCTCGAGGATATCGCAGACGGTGCGGACGTATTCCTCCCGGGAAATCATGGCGACATCGCCCCGCTCGTAAAGTAGTCCGAGTTTCGTGCCGGCGAGTGCGAGGAGCAGATGGATCTTGATGCCGTCCACGGGAAGGGCGGCGACAGCGTGCGCCGTTTCCATGACGTCGTCGTGCGTCTCGCCGGGGAGACCGACGATGATGTGCGTGCAGATGTTCACGCCTCTCCCCGCCGTTCGCCGTACAGCATCACGGAAGGACTGGTAGTCATGGCCGCGGTTTATGAATTGCAGGGTCCGCTCGTGGATGGACTGCAGTCCGTATTCCACCCAGACATGATACCGCCGGGCATACTCCCCAAAGAGCCCGATTACGTCATCGGCGATGCAGTCGGGCCGGGTGCCCACGGCAAGGCCCACGATGTCGTCCTGGGCAAGGGCCTCATCGTAGAGGTTCTTCAGTTTCTCAAAGGGCCCGTAGGTATTCGTCGCCGTCTGGAAATAGGCGATAAACTTCCGCGCGTCGCGAAGACGCGTGTAGAGTTTCTTCGCCGCCGCAATCTGCTCCGTTACCGTGGGCAGCGGGCCCGTCTGGCGCAATCGCGAAAACCGGCCGTCGCAGTAGATGCACCCGCCCGTGGCCAGTGTGCCGTCCCGGTTCGGGCAGGTGAAGCCCGCATCGATCTGGAGCTTGTAGACCTTGCAGCCGAAAGTATTGACAAGAAAGCTCTTGAAATCGTAGTACCGCTTTGTATTGTGCCAGAACTGTGGTTTTGTCATCAGCCGTGGTTGTCAAAAGCCGGAGCGTTGTTCGATTTGTATCGCTATTTACCGCTCCGTTACTTTTGAGTTGTATTTATCCATGCGATCCTATTAGAATAGCGCGGTTCAATCAAGCTTTTTACATGAGATAACAAATGACCGTGATCTTAAATCATCCTAACCGGCAAATCGACACAACATCACGACGCCGGGCGAGAATCGACAATACCTGTACCGCGGTTCGGGCAATCTTCGCTTTGTACGGCGCGCGTTACGGCATGTGTCCTCGCCGACCCGTTCATCCATGAAGATACTCCGCGGTAACAAGAACGGGTCATCCCACCGGCGAAGCGTCCCGGTCAACGCGCAACGGATCATCAGACGATTTCGATTGGCGATCATCCCTCTTGCGGTCGTCCTGATCGGCATCGGTTATTTCTCGTGCACGAGAGGCGATATCCGGCCCGTCATCCCCGGCGACATATACCGGAGCGGCCAGCTCACCGGCCGTGAACTGGAGAAGGCCATCGAGAAATACGGACTGAAGTCGATATTCAATCTGCGGGGGAAAAACGACGGGCTTGCATGGTACGATACGGAAGCGAATATCGCCGAACGGCATGGGGTGTCACTTCACAACTTTTCATTCAACGCGGAAACGCTCCCGAATATAGCGCCACTGTTAAACCTTGTGGACCGTCTCGACACGGTGAAAGGGCCACTCCTCGTTCATTGTCTCCATGGCGCCGACAGGACAAGCTTCGTCAGCGCCCTGATTCTGGCAATGCGAGACGATGTGCCTTACACACGCGCAATAAAGCAGATTTCATGGCGATTCGGCGTTTTCCCCGGCAGTGAATCCGCCGGGTTGTTGTTTTTCGGGCGCTACGAAGCGTGGCTTCACGAGACGGAACAGGAGCACCGACCGGACAGGCTGCGCTCATGGATTCGACAGGACTATGTCGACGGGAGCGGCAACATGGAGTACTTCATCGATGTCGTTCAGGGCAGAGAACTGACACCCGATACGCGCGGGACGGGCCGGTCGACAACTCTGGCATCCGGCTCGTTGCCCGTGACGATCGAGGGATGGGCCTACGACCGGCGGTATAACAGGAAAATCGTGCACATGACCGTCGGTCTCACCAACACCCTCCGTGCGGCGGCACAATTCACCCGCCCGCGGCCCGACGTGGCCCGTTACCTGGAACTGCCCGACAATGACGGCGGTACCGGTACGCATCTCGGCTGGATTGCCCGGTTTGACGGCGAAAGTCTTGACCCCGGGTCCTACGCCATCACCCTCCACCGCACTATGCCTGACGGCCGGCCCGTCACCGTTTCAACGGGCCATAACATTACCGTCACCCGGTGATACACTCTTTCTCGTCCCATCACCGTCACCGGTACTGTCACGGCGTGACAACGCGACGGCGCACCGCCGGTCACGTTCGTTCATGGACAATAGAGGCCGCCGGATTAATTTCCTGTTGTATTTGACGGGAAAATACGATTAGAATATCGTTTTTCTGAAGAGGGAGCGGAAATGGGTTTTCCACGGCACTTCGATATCATTGTCGTCGGCGCGGGCCATGCGGGCTGTGAAGGGGCCCTTGCGGCCGCGCGGATGGGCTGCGATGTACTCCTCTTCAACATAAATCTCGATTCCATCGCCCTCATGTCCTGCAACCCCGCCATCGGGGGACTGGCGAAGAGCCAGCTTGTCAAGGAGATCGATGCCCTGGGCGGGACAATGGCGGAAATCGCCGACAGGACGGCCTGTCATTTCCGCGTGCTGAATGAATCCAAGGGACCGGCGGTGCGATCGACGCGCGTCCAGTGCGACAAGCAGCTCTATCGCCTGGCTGTCAAAGAAACCGTCGAAAAGGTACCCAATATATACATCCGTCAGGGCCTCGTGGAGCGCCTCGTTGTTGAAAACGGAGCCGTCACCGGCGTTATCGACAGCACGGGTTTTTTTTATTCCGGATCAAGGGTCGTACTCACCACGGGAACGTTTCTGAACGGTCTTGTCCACATCGGCGATACGCGCCAGTCTCTGGGCCGTGCCGGTGAGATCGCTTCGGTGACCCTCGCCGACAACCTGAAAGAACTGGGGTTCCACATGGGACGCATGAAAACGGGTACACCGCCGCGTCTGCGGGCATCGTCCATCGATTTTTCCGCCTTCCAGCGTCAAGACAGCATCCCCGAACCACAGCCCTTTTCCATCCGGTCGACGCATCTCCGGGCGGAGCGGCTTCCCTCGTACTTCGGCGCGACGATGCCGGAAACGCACCGTATTATTCGCGACAACATACGCCGTTCCTCGCTCTATTCGGGCGCCATAAAGGGCGTCAGCGCCCGCTACTGTCCGTCCCTGGAAGACAAGGTGATGAAGTTCGCCGACAAGGACAAGCACCCCGTCGTCCTTGAGCACGAGGGACTGGAAACGGAAGAAATCTACGCGAAGGGACTGGGAAACAGCCTCCCCCTGGACCTTCAGGAACAACTCGTCCAGTCCGTACCCGGCCTGGAGGCGGCGGAAATAATGCGGACGGCCTATGCCATCGAATACGATTTCGTCCAGCCAACGCAATTGAAGCAGACACTGGAAACGAAGCGTATCGGCGGGCTGTACCTCGCCGGCCAGATTAACGGCACCTCAGGCTACGAGGAGGCCGCCGCGCAGGGCATGTGGGCGGGCATCAATGCGGCCCTGGCGGTCCAGGAACGACCGCCCTTCATCCTCGACCGCTCCGAGGCCTACATGGGCGTGCTCATCGACGACCTGGTAACGCGCGGTGTCGACGAGCCCTACCGGATGTTTACGTCCCGCGCGGAGTACCGCCTCATGCTGCGGGAAGACAACGCGCCTATGCGCCTCGTGGGCAAGGGATACGACCTGGGCCTCATTTCCCGGGACGACTATAACGATGTGACGGAAAAAATGGTGGCCATCGACAGGAAACTGTCTGAGCTGAATGAGCGGAAGGTCTATCCCGTCCCCGCCGTCAACGAGACCCTCGCGTCGCTGGGAACGCCGCCCCTCCGGAACCCCGCGTCATTGTACCAGCTCCTGAAACGGGCGGAGATATCATACGACGACCTCGCACCGCTGGAAGGATGGGAACCGATTCCCGATCCCGTGGTGAAAAAACAGGTGGAAATTGCCGCGAAATACGAAGGATACATCAAGCGCCAGCAGGAGAGCGTCGAACGATTTCGCACGCTCGAGGCAAAGCCTATCCCGCCGGGCATCGATTACGACACGGTCCCGGGACTGTCCAACGAACTGAAGAAAAAGCTCGCTGAGATCGCACCCACATCCATCGGTCAGGCGAACCGCATTACCGGCATGACGCAGGGCGCGCTCACGGCGCTATTGATCACCATCAAGAAACGGGAATTGGAAGCCGCGGCGGCGAAAAGAGGTGCCGCCGAACCCGGAAAGGACCGACTATGACACAGGCAACGAAACTCTCACCGCGCATCCGGAGACTCATGGACGACGGTGTTACCATCCCGGCACCATGGAGCGTTGAAATCGGCAACGAAGTCGATCTCGACCGCATCGCGAGAAAAGACGTCACCTTTCACAGCGGGACGAAAATATACGGCGACAAGACCGCCATCGGCCCCGGGACGGTGCTCGGGCGGGAGGCACCCGTCACCATCGACAACTGCCAGATCGGTGCGCAGGTGAACCTCAAGGGAGGGTACTTCACAAACGCCGTCTTTTTCGATCGCTCAAATATGGGATCGTGCGCGCACGTTCGGGACGCCTGTATTTTAGAAGAAGAGTCGAACGGTGCACATGCCGTGGGCCTGAAACAAACGATCCTCTTCCCCTTCGTCACCCTGGGCAGCCTCATCAATTTCTGCGATTGTTTCATGTCCGGCGGCACCAGCCGGAAAAACCACAGCGAGGTGGGCAGTTCCTATATTCACTTCAACTACACACCCAACCAGGACAAGGCGACGGCATCACTCATCGGTGACGTCCCCCGCGGCGTCATGTTGAATCAACCGCCCATATTTCTTGGCGGCCAGGGGGGTCTTGTGGGACCTGTTCAAGTCGGTTATGGAACGGTCATTGCGGCGGGCACGATACTGAAAGAAAGCTGTCACGCGGGCGGCATGCTGATCACCGGCACACCATCGCCGTCGTCGGACAAGCCCTTTCACCCCGGCTTCTACGGCAACATCCGCATGAAGGTGGTCAATAATCTCCACTATATCGCCAATCTGATTGCTCTGCAGGAATGGTACACCCACGTCCGAAAACCCTTCCTCACGAAAGATCCGCAGGGGCAGGCCCTCTACGAGGGCGCCGTGGCGAAGCTGGCCATGGCACTGAACGAGCGGATACAGCGTTTCGAAAAGCTCGTCGAAAAAATGGAGACGTCTCTCGTCATTGCCGAGAAGATACTCAAGAAGCCAGCGGATGCGGAGCTTCTCAGACAGCAGCGTGAACTCCTTGCACAGTGGCCCGCCGTAAAAGAACGATTGACGGATGGACGTGAAAAAAAGACGGGCATCGAGGAACGGACGGCCTTTCTCGCCATGTTTGAAAAGCACTGCACCACAAACGATACCGACTACATCAGCGCCGTTCAGTCACTGGACGGCCACGTGTCCATCGTGGGTACGTCCTGGCTCCAGGAAATCATTGATGATCTCGTCGCGGCCGCATTGACGGAACTGCCGTCTTTCCTGTAGCGGACCGCGTTCCTGTCAGAAAAGTACCTGGAGGACGGAATCGATGTCCCTTAAGGCGGTGATAACCGCCGCTGCGTCGTTCTCAAGTTTCTGATCCAGCGCATCGGCAATGACCCTGTCCAGGGCATCGACAGCCCCTTTCACATCAAGGTCATCGTTCATGTGGCGCTCGAAGACCTCGCGCAGATTGTAAGATACCTTTGTGGCGGTCGTTCCGGACTCGTCGGCACCGGGTACGGCCCGGAGTCGAGCAACCTTCTCACGCAGGTCCCGAAGCCGTGTCGCCGTCGATGCCATGGCATTGTCCGTGTAGTTCACCTGACGGCGATACCAGCCATAGATAAGAAAGAACCGGATTTCCTCCGGCGTGTATCCCCGTTCTACAAGGTCACTCACGTAATACACGTTTCCCGTGCTTTTGGACATCTTTTTGCCGTTCACGGTGAGATGGGCGCAATGCAGCCAGTAGCGAGCCATGGGATAGGGTCGAATCGATTCCAGGATGGCCAGCGTGTAATCGTGATGACGAATGAGGTTGTCCACACCGCCGCAGTACAGTGACAGGGACTCCGTCACATAGCTGCTGATGATACTCGGGTCCTGGATATTCCAGGAGGGACGCCCCGTGCCGATCAGCGTATCCCAGCATACGCCTTCGTCTCCGCCGTCCTCACACCCGTGCCAGATAATGAAGTCACCCTTGTTCCATCTCATGCCGGGATAGGTATCCTTGTGAAAACGTCTTCGTTTTTCCGGCCAGTCCGTCGTATCGAGACCGTAGAGTTTTCCGAAACCTGGATAGGACAGGGGATCGAAATAGATATTCCCTTCGTAACGGTAGGCATTCCCCCGTTCAAAAAGTTTTTCAATGATACGGACGGCACTGTCAACGGCATTGGAGGCACGGGCAAGATGCGTGGGTTTTTTCATCTTCAGGAGATTCATCTCGTCGGTGAAGTGTTCGATGTTCTCGTCCGTGAGTTTCGTGACACTGAGACCGCTTCGCGCGGCCTCTTCGATGGCCTTGTCCTCGATATCGGTAATATTCATGCCGCGCCGGACATGATATCCGCAGTATTCCAGATATCGCACCAGTATATCCTCGAAAAGAAAGGTACGGTGGTTCCCGATATGGGGCCGTTGATAGACGGAGGGACCGCAGGTGAATATGTTGACAACAGACTCGTTCACCGGTTCAAATGACTCCCGTTGCTTCCCGAGGGTATTGTAGAGTATCAGCATGGCAGGTCTCCTCTCGTCGTCGTCACCACGTCTCCTATGCCATATACCGAGCAGTATGCGTAAACCTTTCCACAAATCGACAGAGGTCTCAATAAAAAAATCACCCGTAGTATTTCTTGTCGGGCATATCGCTGTCATCGAACCGCAGTGTTTTCCAGACACCCTGCTGAAAGCGACGGGCCATAAGAAGTCCCTGGACCGTCATGGACAGGGTCATGGCCACCCACGCCCCTGTGGCGCCGAGGCCCGCCACCACCACGAGATAATAGGCGAGGGGCAGACGGATAAGCCACATGGCACGAATGATCACCCACATGGTCCCGCGCGTATCTCCCGCGCCCTGGAGCGAGCCGCCCATGACAATGCCCAGCGCCATGAAGGGCTCGGCGATCATGTTGATCCTGAGATATCGTGCCGTTTCCTGAATGACATCGGAATTCGCCGCAACAAGGGAGGCGAAAAACTCCGCACCGATAAAAATAATAACCGCCATGCCGGCAACGAACATCATGGCGGCACAGCCGATCTTCCAGGCTGTCTCCTCGGCACGTCGGATTTTACCGGCACCGAGGTTCTGCCCGATAAGAACGGACGCAGCCATATTGAAGGCGAAAGGAGGCAGATAAATGATCGCTTCGATGCGAAGACCGTTGGTCAATGACGCAAGGGCCGTAATGCTCTCATCACCGAGACGCGCGAGAATACCGTATAAAACGATGCTTCCCGCGTTCCAGGCCACCTGGAGAACGGCCGAGGGCCAGCTGACCCAGATGAGATTCTTCACCGTACGAAAGGAAAATGACCACGGTGCCGTATAGATATCCCGCCACCACCGGCGCGTCAGAAAACCCGCGTTGATCGCGACACCGATCATCGCGGACAGCGCCGTCGCTACGGCGATGCCGGCATACCCGAGGCGCGGAAAGGGGAAAAAACCGAAGACGAAACCGAAATCACCGGCGATGTTGACGGCACTCACAATACCCATCGTCACAAGGGGCTTTTTCACCTCGCCGCTGGCGCGGAAGACGGCATTGGAGATAATGAGCAGATAGTGGGGAAGGAGGGAACAGGCAAAAATTCGCAAAAAAACGGTGGCCACGGCATGAATGTGAGCGGGCAAACCGGCGAACCGAATGACACTGCCGCTGAAAAGAAAAAGGATGACGGACAAAAAAAGAGCAAGGACGGTCCCGGAGATGATGGAGTGACGGGCAATCCACAGGGCTCGGTGAAAATCATCCGACCCGATGGCACGGGAGAAAAGACTGACCGTTCCGATGCTGATGGCGTTCCCCACGATGACGAAGAGGAAATAAAGCTGGCTGATAAAACCGATGGCGGCCTGAATATCGGCATTGATCAGTCCGGCCACATACACATCGGTCAGGCCGACGACGAAAAAGAAAACCATCATGAGCAGCATGGGCCAGGAAAGATTCCAGATGCTTCTCCAGAGATCCCCCGATGTAATCCCGATGTCCTCGTAAACAGTCTTCTTTTTCATATGTCAGCCGCCGCGAGCAACCATTGCAACTTTTTAAACATCATATCACAGGTAAATGAGACGATTGTGCTAAATTTTTTTTTCAAACTGCCGATATGTGTAACAGGAACGTTGATAAAAGCAGTGTGGAAACACTCAGAGAAGCCAAAACGAGGTCGGCTTCTTGGGACAAACAAATTAATTGCCGTGGTTCTGAGGGAACGGACCGGGCATAAGTCGCGATAGTTTCACAGGGGAGGAAGTTATGCGCATTTACCAAAAGTTGCTCGTCATGTCCGCCGTCACCGCGGCCATACTTATCGTCTTATCGAGCGTCACGTACATCGGCATGAACAACCAGCAAAATGCGATGGACGACATCTACAATCTCCGTTTTCACTACCTGAGAGAGGCGACGAAAATAGAGAATTCCGTCGTGCGTCTCAATGCAACGGCCCTCAAAATTCTCAGTCTCGGCAACAGTGGGTCTCTCGATCTATCAGCAGAAAAGGCCATTAATGAAAAAATAGCCGAAATGGACACAGTCTTCGAGGGCCTTTCGAACGACACCTCAGCTCTCAAAGAATTTGCAGAATCTACAGTAGCTAACAAGAACAAGGAAAAGGATGAAAATGTTATATTACTCACGAAACTGACTACTGACATCGCAGCATACAAAAAATCGCTCAGCGAGGTCGTCGATCTTATTAAACAGAATAGTATGTACCTCGCAGTCCAGATCATGCTTCAAACAGAATCTCAATTCAACGGCATACAGAAGGCGGTTCAGCAGATTACAGAATCGGCCAAAACGGAATCGGAAGCGAGTTTCCAGCGAGCACTGAAGAGTAATCAAAAGACAAAATTCTCCTTCATCATCATGGTGATCCTTGCCATTGCCGCTTCGCTGGCCGCATCATTCCTGATTACCGGATCCATCACGCGGCCGATCAACCGTGTCGCCAAAAATCTCGACGATTCGTCGAAACAGGTGACGGCCTCCAGCGAGCAGGTTTTCAAGGCAAGCCGCGACCTTGCCTCGGGCGCGTCCCAGCAGGCAGCATCCGTGGAGGAAACATCATCCTCGCTTGAAGAGATGTCGTCCATGACCAAGCAGAACGCCGACAATGCAAACCAGGCCAACACGCTGATGAAGGAATCAAATGTCGTGGTGGAAAGGGCGAACAAGTCCATGGCGAACCTGACACAGTCCATGGAGGATATATCCAAATCCAGCGAGGAGACATCGAAGATCATCAAAACTATTGATGATATTGCCTTTCAAACGAATCTCCTGGCGCTGAACGCCGCCGTTGAAGCCGCCCGGGCGGGCGAGGCCGGATCGGGATTCGCCGTCGTCGCCGACGAGGTCAGAAACCTTGCCATGAAGGCGGCGGAAGCGGCAAAAGACACGGGTGCACTCATTGAGGGAACCGTTACCAAGATCAATGAGGGCGTATCACTGGTGACGACAACAAACGAGGCCTTCGCCGAAGTGGCGGCATCGACCATGAAGGTCGGTGAACTGGTCAGTGAAATCGCCGCGGCGTCCGACGAGCAGGCCCAGGGGATCGAGCAGATCAATAATGCCGTCGCCGAGATGGACAAAGTCACCCAGCAGACGGCGGCCGGCGCGGAGCAGTCGGCAGGTGCGGCCCATGAACTGAACCAGCTTTCCGAAAAGATTAAGAGCTATGTCGACGACCTGACAGTACTCGTTATGAAGAAGAAAAAAGGCGAAAAACGTGAGAAAAGCAAGTTCGGCGGCATAAAATCCGTCGTTACGAAGCCGCATCGTCAGATACAGCATACGGCTCCCGCAAAGTCCGGCTACAATAACAAGGCCGTTGCCCATTCGAGAAAGGATATCAGCCCCGAAGAAGTCATCCCTCTTGAAGACGGGGACTTCTCGGATTTCTAACAACTCTCATCATCAGTTTCTCTCCCTCGGGGCGGAGTGCCCACACTCCGCCCCTTTTTTACCGTGAATTCAACGCACCACCGGCCAGCATCAAGCGCTTTGCACAGGCCAACGAGACCCGCCCGCCCCGGCGGGTGTCATCCTTCTTGTTGAGAGGAAAACTTGCACAACACACCGCCCTTCAGTACAATGGCATGGTAAAGGCACAAAACGCGACCGGTTTTACTCCGTGAAAGGAGGTCTTGGCATGGAAACACAGGAGCCCCGTATTACGTGGCTGGGACACGCCTCGTTCCGTATTGACGGTAACGACGCGGTGATTTACATCGATCCCTGGCAACTGACGGGAACGCCGCCGAAAGCGGACATCATTCTGATCACCCACGATCACCACGACCACTGCTCACCGGACGATGTGTCGCTCATTCAGACGGACGGCACGGTCATCGTCACCGTCCCCCCGGCAGCGGCAAAACTGTCAGGCACCGTTACGACCGTCGCACCGGGCGACGAGGTAACCGTCGCGGGTGTCCACGTCACCGCCGTCCCGGCCTATAACACAAACAAATATCGCAGTCCCGGCGTCCATTTTCATCCGCGTGAGGCACGGTACGTCGGTTTCATTGCCACCGTCGACGGGACGCGCATTTATCACACGGGGGACAGCGACCCCATACCCGAGATGGACGGCGTTGAAACGGATATCGCCCTCGTTCCCGTCAGCGGCATCTACGTGATGACCGCCGAGGAGGCCGCGGAAGCAACGGAACGGATCCGCCCGAAAAAGGTCATTCCCATGCACATCGGGCGCGGCATCGGCGACATGGCGGACGCAACACGCTTCAGGGATATCTGTTCCGTTCCCGTAACGGTACTCTCGATGGAGAAATAGCGGCATGATAACAAGAAATCAATCAGGTAAGACAGCGGGCGATGAACATCGACATCCTCGCATCTGAGTCCCGCGGCGTTCGGAGCCTGTGTTGCAGCATCACAACGAGGGACAGAAGCATCCTTATCGACCCGGGCATCGCCCTCGGCTATTTCCGCTATCGACTGCTCCCTCACCCCTTCCAGGTCGCCGTGGACGAAAAGAGGCAAAAAGATATTGCCCGCGCCTGGAGCGGCGCGACGGACATTGTTATCAGTCACTTTCACGGCGACCACACACCGCTCGCCGATGCGAACCCTTATCAGTTAAGCGTCCACGCGGTGGCACAGCTCAACCGGCATGCAACCCTATGGGCGAAAGAAAGCCATCTTTCTCAGGTGGAAAAGCGCCGAAAGGGCAGTCTCTCGGAGCAGGTACCATTGACGATCAGAGATGCCGAAGCACATCAGGGGGTGCTGGCATTCTCGCAACCGGTCCCTCACGGGAAGGAAGCGGCCCGGGATAGCGTGATCATGACGCGTATCGAAGAGGACCGCGTCTTTGTCCATGCCTCTGACATCCAGTTTCTCTGCAATGCGGCCGTTGACGTAATCATCGACTGGAAGCCAGACATCGTCCTTGCAAGCGGCCCGCCCCTGTATATATCCCGTTTGTGCAGAAAGGACGTCGCCCGCGCCGTATCCAACATGCTGAGGCTTGCCCGACATGTGGATACACTTGTCGTCGACCATCACCTCCTCCGCGACCATGCCGGCATTGAGCTTCTTGACAGGCTCGCCGCCCGTTCGGACGGTACAATCACCTGTGCCGCCGACTTCATGCAGAAACCACGTCTTTTCCTTGAAGCCGATCGAAAGCGCCTCTACGAGGAAATGCCCGTTTCACCGGGATGGCATGATGCGTACGCGGCGGGGAACACCGACACGCTCGCCTACAGGGCGGAATCCCTCCTTTCGCTCTGAATAACGCGCTTAAGCTCATCGACGATACCGCTCATGGCGCGCCCCGCCGAATCCGGCAGGAGCACATCTGCATAGTTGTCGTACGGCGTTTCGCTCAAGTTGATGATGATGAGTCGGGCACCCGCTGATTTGGCATATCCCGGCATATAGGACGCAGGATGCACCAGAAGCGACGAACCCACAACGATAAAGACGTCCGCTTCCTGGGAGTGATACGCCGCCGCCTCAATCGTTTTTATGGGCAGCGATTCGCCGAAAAATACGACATCCGGCTTCAGCATCCCCCCGCATTGCCGGCAGACGGGAATTTTCTCGCCGTTTTTGAGCATCTCTCGAATGGATTCCATGGGAAAGCGGGCACGGCAATCGAGACAGGTCGCCCACTGCATGTTGCCGTGCAGCTCATACACCCTCTCACGGGAATTGCCCGCCTTTTGATGGAGATCATCAATGTTCTGCGTTATGACGCAGTCCAGTTTTCCCAATTTCTCCAGTTCCGCAATCGCATAGTGGGCGGCATTCGGCTGAATATCCCGAAACAGCCCCTCTTCCACGAGAATCTGCCACTGTTTTCTCCGCGTTTCTTCACTCGTCAGAAATTTCTGAATCGTGAAATCGTCAGGATCGAAGCGAGACCAGATACCGCCGGCGCTCCGGAAATCGGGGATACCCGACTCCGTACTCACCCCGGCACCGGTAAACACCACCACGTTCGTCGACTTGGCAATAAATCCCGCGGTCGCTTGAATTTTCGCACTGATATCGTGTGTACTCACTGAAACCTCTCTATTCCGACGGTGCTTTTTTGTACCACAAATCAGTTCGTTCCACGAGGACTGATTCGAAAAAAGCTGTATAAACCGCAGGCAGCCTTGAGAACAGGGCCGGCCTCTATTCCCCTCCCGCCATGACAAAAAAGGGCGCATGATTTGAGGTGAAACTGGGCGGGTCTTGCCGCAGTATGGCGGACACGGCGGAATTTCTCTTGAATTCCCTGTCCAGGAACTGGCGTACATGATGCCGGTCCCATCCTTTGGGATGGACAAACTGACGGTACAGAGACAGATCCCCTGCGTAGAACTCCTTTGTCTGCAGCGTTTCCGCGTCAGGACCGTAGGCGGGCAAATTGAAGACGGCCAGGTTGAGGAACCCGATCTCCTCACGATGCTCTACAACGAATTCCAGCGTTTTCTTCGCCTCGGCGAAGCTCTCCGCCGGTGTTCCGAAGAGGAGATACACATAGGCGGCAATTCCGGATTTCTTGAGAGCCGTCAATGTTCGCGCCGCCGTTTCTACCTCGATACCCTTGGCCAGGGCGTCGATAACGCCCTGATCGCCTGACTCGATACCCAGCTGCAGCATGACACATCCCGACCTCTTCAAATCACGGCAGAATTCAGGATCGGCCAATTGGTCCGATATCCTCGCAAATCCGTACCAGGGCGCACCGAGAGGAACGGCGGCAATAGCGGAAAGCAGGGCGGGACTCATGGCATTGTCGAGGAAATGAATGAGACGGGGCCTACAGCGCGTCACGAGCGCTTCAATATCGCTGATGACCGTATCCACCGCGATGGGAGAATATTCCGCACCCTCCGCATGCTCCGGACAAAAGGTGCAGCGATTCCAATAGCAGCCGCGCGAAGCGCTGTAGGGAAGAACCGCACCGGGCGCCATGTAGCGATGCCCGTCAAATGAATCGTAGGCGGGCCGTATATGCTCGTCCCGAGTGCCGTTGCTGCTTCCCATAAAGGACAGAAGTTTGTCCTCGCCCGGACCCGACACACATTCGTCCACGAGGCCGGTGAAAGGCTCCCGCCATGTATCGGTGCTCATCCACGATGTGATCAGTCCGCCGCCGAAGATGATTTTCGTCCGGGGAGACAGGCGCCGGATGAAGCCGATCATGGCGAAGGCGGGGAGAACCTGACTGAGGTAGTTAATGGAAACACCGACATGTGACGGTTCCTCGTCCGTTAAAAGACCGGTGAGCCTGTTCGAAAAATACGGGAAGAATATGCTCGCTTCCGGATGCGCCGCGGCGGCAATGCAATCCCCGCTGCTAAGCGGTGACAATCGTTGTTCCTGATAATTTGAGAGGGTAACCCGGGCACCGGACGACCGGGAAACACATTCATACATCCGATTCAGGTCCTTTATGACACGGCGATAACGGTCACTGTTGTGATACAGATGCCACTGGCGAATCGCCGCCCGGTGTGCGGGGAGCTGCCGGAATGCCCGCCGGCTCCAGGTGTCACTCATCGTGCATGGCAGATCAAGCATACTCTCCATGGCCTCATAATTTGCATCGACGATGCGACAGGTAACATGGTGATGCAGCAGCGCACCCGCCAGCTTTGCAATGCCCGCCGGCGGTTCACATGGTTTTGAAACCGGGGGATGAATGAGCAAAATATCCGCCATGGCGAAAAGGTCCCTTCAGAGTGCCATCGTCGACTATCGGCTCTCACGGTGCGGCAGTTTGGTGCTGAACTGTACTCATGATAGCCGTAAAAGTCCTTCTTTTCAATGACGAATATGAGGCGCGGCGAATCACCTCTTCATATTCTCAACCCGCCTTTTCCCTGTTTTTACCTTCCCCCGGGACCGGTTATTTGCTACCATACGGAGTTGATCGACGATAACGAACGGGAGAAAGGGCGAACGTGACAACAGACAAAATTCTCGATAGCGCAGAAAAAAAGCGGCTCATGACACGTCTCAATGAAGAAACTCCCTATTGGTCCCTCCTGGGGATGGAGCTTGTCGATATCGCCCGGGGCCGGGCGAAAGTCCGTCTTCCCTTTTCCGACAAACTGCGTCAGACGCTGAATATTGCCCATGGGGGGAGCATCTTTTCAGCCGCCGACTCATCGATGGGACTCGCATTGTGGGGCCTTTTGGAAGCAGACAAAACATTCGTTACGGCGGAAATGAAAATCAATTTCATTCGTCAGTTCTCCGCAGGCAATATCATCGCCGAAGGCACAATCATCCACAGCGGGTCGATCTCCGCCGTGGGGGAAGCAACCGTGACAAACGATGCGGGCGCACTGATCGCCAAGGCGATGGCGACATTTATTGTGACTGATGTCATGCCCCGGCAAACGGAACCGGTCATGAGGCCGGTCGGAACCTCGAAGGGAGTCGAATATGAACAGGATTAGAGGGAAACGTATTCTCATCACCGGTGCCAGCGCGGGTATCGGCGAGGCCTGCGCGCGTCTTTTCGCCACCGAGGGAGCGAACCTGATTCTCCTCGCGCGGCGGGCGGACCGCATCGCCACATTGAAAAACGCCCTGGTGAAAAACTGCAATGTCGAGGTGGCGGCGATGACGCTGGATGTGAGGAAGCGTGACGATGTTATGTCATTCGGAGAAGAAATCGAAAAAAACGGGCTCATCCCCGATGTCCTGATCAACAACGCCGGTCTCGCCAGCGGACTCTCCTACCTTCACGAGGGTGACATCGATGACTGGGAACGAATGATCGACACCAACGTCAAGGGACTGCTCTACATGTCCCGGGCCGTCATCCCCCTCATGCTCCGAAAGGAGGCGGGTCACATCGTCAATGTGGGCAGCATAGCGGGGTATCAGGTCTACCCGCGGGGCAACGTCTATAATGCCACCAAATTCGCCGTTCGCGCGCTGACGGAAGGGATGAACGTCGACCTTCTCGGTACGAACATCCGCGTCTCCGCCATCAACCCCGGCGCCACGGAAACGGAATTTTCCGAGGTGCGCTTCCACGGTGACAGCGAACGGGCGGCAACGATGTACACAGGATTTCAGCCGCTCTCATCGGACGACATCGCGGCGGCGATCCATTTCATCATCAATGCACCGGAGCACGTCAATGTTCAGACTATGACTGTGACACCAACGGCCCAGCGAAGCGTCTCTCTTCTTCACCGTGACACGGTGTGATGGATTTTATACGGTAAGAACAATAGGAAACGCGTTACGCTGCCTTGTGGAGGCGGTTTCGCTCCCGGACATAGAGAACACGGAGGATGCTGTTGAAGGGAGCGGCGAAGACCGTAGCGCGAATAATGCGCTTCACCTCACGGCGGCTGATCTTGACCGCCTCTCCCTGAAAGATTTCCGCCGACCCGGCAATGTGCGCGAGTGAACGGATGGCCATGAAAAGCGGCCACAGGCAAAACAGCCGGTACCGGAAACAGCGGCGGGGAATGTCGAGGGTATACCGCAGTGCCTCGTCGAGATAGGACGCCGCAAGAGTAATTAGCCGCATGTGGACACGGAGAAAGGCCTCGGGATGAGATGCGTAGGTATCCGTCGCCGGGTCGATGCCTTCTTCCCTGAAGTAGGACAGGGGAACGTAACACCACCCCCGCTCTTTGTCAAAGGCAAAATCCTTTGCGATATTAGTTAATTGCAGACCGAGACCGAAAGCAACACTGCGATTATGGAGTCTGCCCGCAACCTTCCCGGGAACGTGCGGGTTCTCCAGCAGAAAAACGTCCGTCAGCATCAACCCCACCGTACCGGCCACATAGTAGCAGTACCGTTCCAGGTCTGTCCGGTCACGGAGGATGGCAATCCCGCCGTCTGCGGCCCTGTCCTGAAAGTCAGCCATGCCGCGCGCCATTTCCCGGACATGGAAAGATATTTTCTCAATGAGCGGCGGCGGCAATGATGCAAATTCCGAGAAGACACGACCCGCATTCGCAAGAAGGATACCTTCGTCATTCTCGTCGGCGAAATCAACATCCTCAAGAAACCGGGATACACGGGTATCAATATCATCGCCCGGAGGGAAAAGCCGGGCATACTCGCATAATTTTTGCTTCTTGACTGAGGCCGGGACGGACGGGGCATCTTCAATGGTATCGGCAATGCGACAGAGCAGATAAGCGAGGAGAATACCCCAATGACTATCGCCCCTGAGAACACCGATGTTAAGCGAAAAGGTCCGCGACACCCTTTCAAGGGCATCGAGACAGAATTCGCGATCGTTTTGCGGTGTGTTGTCCATATCCCTTTTTGCAGAAGTGATTTAATAACAAGAGCGTAAGAAATTACTCGATGGAAGTCAAAGAAATAAAAAGGCCGCCTCATGATGCGTCAGAGATAATACGTTATGGCCCCGCCTCACGCAAAGAGGGGGGCCTTCCCAGGCCCCCCGAGCATGAGCTACGTGCGACAGACGGTACTTTTTCTTTGGTACAACAGGCATGAAGGGTTTCGCCAGAATAGGAGGATATTCTTGGCAATCCATTCGTTGATATGTTATGCACATTGCATGCCACAAAGCTACTTAAAGAGATAAGCGCTTGATAATACAACTATATGAAACGACACAAGCCGTCGTACAAAATGGCTTTCCGCGGAAAGAATTGTCGAAGTAAAAGGGTAAATATCGAAATAATTTAATACTTCTCAGTAGATAGCAATACGACAAGCCGTGCACCCCGTTCGACAATTTTGTCGAACGGGGTGCACAAGCATGGTAATCGGTACAATGTAACCATTGACTTTTGCGTTAACTGTACTAATATGCACGGGAGATGGCTAAAAAAGACCACGAGAGTCATCCGCATATGGTGTCACCCCCGGCGAATTCGACACATAGGCCGACGATACGAGAAAACATTCGGGAATGAAAACCAAACAGCGATTTACCGCCCTCTATGTACGACCCCTAACAGTCGCCCTTGTGGCGATCGTTTTTGTATCTCTGATTCTTTTCATGGGACTTATGGACCTGTCACGGCTCGACCGCACCCTGATTGGATTTATGGAGAACAGGGGTCTCGACATCATCACCACCGTGGAAAAGCTCTCCCAGGAAAACCAGGACTATCTCTACGTCACGCTCCGGAGAGGAAGTACACGATCACGCGGTGACGAGTTCACACCGATCATCAAAGACCCGATCACACCACAGGGTTCACTGATCAAATCCCTCGTGGAGCTGGCACGGGACATCGATATCAAATGGCAGGCCGGGGAATTGTCCCTCACTGCCTTGAAACGCATTGTCGAAAGGGAAAATCTCTGGCTTGTCACTATTCTCGACCATGACGGCCGTATCGTCCTGAAAAGCCGCGATTTTAAAGAACAGCCACCCGGGGGATCACTGTCCGCCTCGTCCGTCGAGGGCAATTCCATTGTCGACCTTCTCAGAAAATTCGGTGATCCCGACGAAGTGGGGTACATCGCTTTGCGCCGGAAAGACGGCAAAGGCACGATTGTCGTGGCCCTCGACAACAAGGGTCTTAAATACTGGAGTACCAAGGTCGCCGTTAACAAGACCATTGAAGAGGTGGGGTGGGGTCACGGGCTGGCCTACCTTATGGTTATGGACACCCAGAGAAAGGTGCTGGGCAAGGCAGGCAGCATTCCCGCATTACTGACGCATTCCGACATGATCGCCGCCAAAATCATTGCGGGCACGACCCCGCTGATAAGCCGGAAGGTGGTCTACGACCAGGAGAAAATGCTCGAGATATTCGCACCGATCCGCCTCGACGGGGAAATAGTCGGGTACGCCCGCCTGGGCCTGGAACGCGCCATGGCGGAGGACGTGTTAAAGAAAAACAAAACGCGCATGTTCCTTTTCACGATCTTGATCGGCATTATCGGCATCCTCTCAATATGGCTCCTCTACCAGAACCAGAACCGTCACCTGAAACGAATGGAAGAACTGTCGCGGAAACTCGACCGTGCGGAGCGCTTATCGTCTCTGGGACGGTTGGCGGCCGGTGTCGCCCATGAAATCAGAAACCCCCTGAACGCCATCAGCATCGCCACGCAGAGGCTCCAGCGGGGATACGCATCGTCTGAAAGTGGAAACAATGCAGAGGAGAAACGACAGGAATGTCTCCGCATCACCGGCATTATTCGAGAGGAAATCAAGCGCCTGAACGGCATCATCGAGGAATTCCTCACCTTCTTCAGGAGCCGGCGTCTCGAATTGCACGAGCAGCCCCTGACGCCTATCCTGCAGAAAATCGTGCTGCTCATGGAGGAAGAGGCCCGATCACGGGGCATCGTCTTTCAGACGCAGTGGGACAGCCGGCGCATTATGGTACCCATGGACCGTGACAAACTGACACAGGCCTTTCTCAATATCCTGAAAAACGCCATGGAATCCATCTCCGGGCACGGGACCATTACTCTTGCCGTCGCCGATGGTGTTAATAATCACGTCGAAGTGAAAATCACCGATACCGGTGTGGGATTGTCTCCGGAGGAGATCGATAACATCTTCAACCCCGACTACACGACAAAGGAAAAGGGTCTCGGGCTCGGACTCCCCCTTGCCCACGAAATCATCCACGGACACCAGGGAGAAGTTACCGTTGAAAGCACACCCGGAGAAGGGACGACCTTTGTGATTTCTTTTCCCCTGGAACAGCAATGAGGGTCATTGAATGAGAAAACTCAGTATCCTGATCGTCGAGGACGGCCAGTCGCAGCGAGAAATGTTGAGAGATTTTCTCTCCCAGGAAGGCCACTTTATTGCCGAAGCGGAAAGCGGCGAGAAAGCGCTTCGCCTGGTGCGCGACGGGCAGCTCGATCTCATGCTCGTCGATTACAAGATGCCCGGCATGAACGGTCTTCAGGTCCTGGAAGAAGTCCGGAAAATCAACCCTCAGATTGACGTGATTATGATGACAGCCTACGGAACGATTGAAACGGCGGTGGACTCGATGAAGGCCGGCGCCGTCGATTATATAACGAAGCCGATAGAACTGGACGAACTCCTTCTGATCATTGACAAGATCCTCGAGCGGCGTACCCTGATAAAGGAAAATGAGATACTCCGCACCCAACTCAGGGAGAAAGGCGTGACCACGAGCCAGCTTATCTACCAGTCGGCATCGATGGAACGTCTGATCAACATGGCGGGCAGGGTTGCGCCGAGCCGGACAACCGTCCTTCTTCAGGGCGAAAGCGGCACGGGCAAGGAGCTCTTCGCCCGGTTGATTCACTCGATGAGCGAGCGCTCTGAGCAGCCGATGCTCACCGTCAATTGCGGCGCCCTCCCTGAAACACTCCTGGAGAGCGAACTTTTCGGTCACGAGAAGGGCGCTTTTACGGGGGCGACGGCCCGGCGGATCGGCCGTTTTGAGGAGGCGGACGGAGGAACGCTTTTTCTCGACGAAATCGGAGAAGTGTCTGCATCCGTGCAGGTAAAACTTCTCCGTTTCCTCCAGGACCGGGAATTTCAACGCCTCGGCGGCAATGCGTCACAGCACTCGGACGTGAGAATCATCAGTGCGACGAACCGCAATCTGCAGGAACTCGTCAAGGATGAGGCGTTCCGGGAGGACCTGTATTACCGGCTCAATGTGGTCGTAATCAATGTTCCGCCCCTCAGGGACCGGAAAGATGACGTCCCCGTGCTGATCGAACACTTCATCCGGAAATTCGCCCGGGATAACGGAAAGTCCATCGATGGCATCAGCAGCGAGGCTATGGACCAGCTCATTAAGTACGATTATCCCGGCAACGTGCGGGAGCTGGAAAATATTATTGAACGGGCCGTGGTCATCGCCCGCGATGCGGTGGTCTCACGGGCGGACCTTCCTTTCCAGGACCACGACATCCCCGCCGAGGACTTATCCCGCGGCGGGACGATGAAAGATTCCGTGGAGACTTTGGAACGTGACATGATACAGAAGGCCCTCATCGACGCGGACTACAATCAGACGAGGGCCTCCGAGATACTCGGCATCACGGAGCGGACGCTCCGTTACAAAATGAAAAAATACGGGCTCAAATAGCGCTAACCCGTGTACTTCCGCAATCCCAGAATCTTCCGTGCTTCATCGGGCGTTGCCGGCTGGCGGCCGTACTCCCGGACCATGGGCAGGAAGCGCTCCACCAACTCCGCATTCGACTTGGCCAGGACGCCTTTTTTCAGATAAATGGCATCTTCCATGCCGACCCTGAAATGACCGTTCATGATGAGCGCCATCATGATCATGTCCATCTGCGGAGCGCCGATACCGATATTCGACCAGGTCGCATTTCTCGGAATGTGGTCGTAAAAGTGAAGAAAACTTTTCGGCGTCGCCGGCGCACCAGCCGGTGTCCCGAGAACGAACTGGAAATGGAGCGGGTCGTCCAGCTTTCCGGCATCCCGCATCTTGATGGCGGTAATAATCATGCCCAGATCAAAGGCCTCGATTTCCGGTTTCACACCGTAGTCCCGCATGCGCGCCGCCGCCGCGTCGAGGAACTCCACGGAATTGATAAAGGGCTTCTGGCCGAGATTGATGGAACCCGCATCGAACGAGGCGAGTTCCGGACGCAGCTCCAGGCAGGCCAGCCGTTCGTCCGTGGGCAGATTCAGGCCGGGGACACCGCTCGTGGTCAGGCAGAGGACGAGGTCCGTTTTCGCCCGGACCGGTTCCACGACACGGCGGTACAGTTCCAGTTCCGGCGAACCCATTAGTGTTTCCGGGTCCCTCACATGAATGTGAACGATCGCGGCCCCCGCTTCCCAGCACTCGATCGCCGATTGAGCGATTTCTTCCGGCGTCAGCGGTATATACGGTGCAACGTCACGCTGCATACGGCTCCCCGTCAGCGCTGCTGTAATGATAACTTTGTTGTCAGGATTTGTCATTGGTACCTCCTTGTTGATTATGCGACTCATCCGCTAATTTCGGATGAATCATGTATCGATAGGACCTTTCCAAAAAGGTCTCGTATCTTTGGTGTTAATACGTCCCATCTCCCCCACTCTCCCTGTGTCTTATACACAAGGACGGGCAGTGGAAAGATGGCCGCCATTTTATTCATTCACGCCATCTGCTCAATAAAGAGCAAGGGGGCCGGGGATGACCACCATTCCCCGGCCCACCCCACACCCGGGCCGTTAAGTGCTTTTCAGCCAAGGAGGACCGGCGCTACAGTTTCATTTCCGTGATGATCTCTCCGATGGACTCGTCGAGAATTCCGACGAGTGTATCGATCTGTCCCTCCTCTATGATAAAGGGCGGGGCCAGGAGGATGTGATCGCCGTTGACGCCGTCGGCACCACCGCCGCCGGGATAGGTGATGAGACCCTTGGCAAAGGCGCGGGCGCCGATGAGTTGATTGATTTTCTGTTTCGGATCGAAGGTCTCCTTCGTTTTCTTATCCTTGACGATTTCCACTCCCGCAAAAAGTCCCAAACCCCTGATATCTCCGACGATGGAATGTCGCGACAGCACCTGGAGTTTCTCAAGAAAGTAAGCCCCCATGGCGGCGCTTCTCGCCACGAGATCGTGCTCCGTGATATAATCGAGAACGGCGCAGCCCACGGCGCAGGATTGGGGGTTCTGGCTGTAGGTGAACCCGTGAATAAAGGCCCCGTTCCCGCCCATAATGGCCTCTCGGATTTCGTTTTTCGTGGCTACGCAGTAAATCGGAGAATACCCGCTGGCGAGGCCCTTCGCGGCGACCATCATGTCGGGAATGACATCCCAGTGCATGATAGCGAAATTTTTCCCCGTCCGGCCCACGCCGGTCATGACCTCATCGACGATGAGAAGAACATCGTATTTATCACAAATCTCTCTGATCCTTTGAAAGTAGCCGTCTTTCGGAACGAGGGCGCCCGCTGTGGCCCCCACCACGGGTTCTGCCATGAAGGCGGATACGGATTCGGGACCTTCGTAGAGAATCGTTTTTTCCAGATCGTCGGCGCATTCGATATTGCAGGTGTCCGGCGAGAGTCCGAAGGGACACCGGTAACAGTAGCACGGCACAACGTGGGGAGTGTGTTTCAAGAGCGGCTGATGATACCGGCGCCGTCCCGTATGACCGCTCAGGGCAAGAGCACCCAGGGTATTGCCGTGATAGCTTGTCCACCGGGAAATCACCTTGAACTTCGAGGGAACGCCGCGATCCACCTGGTATTGCCGGGCCATTTTCACCGCCGTCTCAACGGCCTCCGAGCCGCCGGAGAGGAAATATACACGGTCGATCCCCGGGGGTGAAAGCTTCACGATCTTCTCCGCCATCTCTACGGCGGGGCGTGTCGAAAACTGTGAACCGTGGGTGAAGGAAATTAATTCCGCCTGTTTCATCATGGCCTCGCGAATTTCGGGCACACCGTGACCGATGGAAACGACGACGGCGCCGCCGGAGCCGTCAATATAGCGGTTCCCTTCAGTATCGTATATGTATATCCCCTCACCGCGTTCTGCCGTTGGATAAAACTTCGTCGGGTTCCGATAGAAAACACTATCTTTATTGACTATTTCCGACATAACGCTTCCTCCTTGTTTTTTGTTGTAATGCCTCTCACCTCATGCTGCGGTGGGGCGTCATTGAACCATATGGTTACGCGTGCCGCATCACGCCGTCACCGTCTTTCTCCTTCGCATCCACTGAGAGAGAAAGACCACGACGAAGAGAGCGACGCCGAGTGAATCCGTCTTAAGGCCCGGCTTGATCATGAGGAACGCCACAACCAGGAGAACCACACTCTCGTACCACCGGGATTTCACGATCATGCACGCCTGGACGCCGGCCGCGAGGCAGACGATGCCGAATGCCGCCGTCACGAAGGAAAGTGCGATCTTCCAGAGGCTCCCGATAAAAAGCAGTGACGGCGAATAGACGAACATGAAGGGAATGATGAAACCGGCGATACCCAACTGGAAGGCGCTGATGCCCGTTTTCCACGGATCGGAACGGGCAATCCCGGCCCCCGCATAGGCCGCCAGCGCTACCGGCGGCGTGATATCCGCCCGCGTCCCGAAATAGAGAATGAAAAGGTGCGCCGCAATGGGAATAACACCCATCTGGGCCAAGGCCGGCGCGACAAGGGACGAAATGATGACGTACTGCGCCGTTGTGGGAACACCCATGCCGAGAAAAATACAGGCGATCATCGTAAAGGGAAGCGCCAGATACAATTTCCCCAGTGAGGCATCGACAACGAGAGAGGAGAAACGGATGCCCAGGCCCGACATGGTGATGCAGCCGATAATGATGCCGGCGGCCGCGCAGGCGGCGGCCACTTCGACGGCGCCGATGGCGCCCTCGATCAATCCCTCAAGGACCATCTTTCCCAGTTCCCGCAGAGATTCACGCCGGACAAGGGCCATGATGAACGACGAGATAATGGTGGCGGCGATGGCCCAGGTAACGGCCCGTTCGGGCGAGAAATTCCGCATGAGGAAATAGATGAGAAGAAAGATGGAAAAAAGGTGATGCCATCCCCGGGCAAAGGCATCGAGGATGCGCGGCAGTTCATCGCGGGACATGCCGCTCAACCCGAGGGACACCGCCCGGAAATGGACCTGCATAAACGTCGAAAAGAATGCGAGGAGCGCCGGTATCGCCGCGGCGACGCAGACCTTGAAATACGGTATGGAAAGAAACTCCGCCATGATGAAGGCGGCCGCCCCCATAATGGGCGGCATGATCTGTCCCATGGTGGATGCGGACGCCTCCACGCCTGCGGCGAAATGACTGGGATAGCCTGTCCTCTTCATGAGGGGGATGGTGAAGGACCCCGTTGTTACCGTATTCGCAACGGAACTGCCCGATATCATACCGAAGAAGGTGCTTGAAGCCACAGCCGCCTTTGCGGGTCCTCCCCGCGTCCAGCCCGTAAGGGCAAAGGCAACGTCGGTGAAAAACTGGCCGGCGCCGGTCTTCCTGAGGAGCGCACCGTAGAGAATGAAAAGCAGAATGAAGTTTGCCGAAACACCCATGGGTACGCCGAAGATGCCGTCCGTGGAAAGCGCAAGATAGGTGGACGTCCGTTCAACGCTGTAGGCCTTGTGCGCCAGGATATCGGGCAGATAGGGACCAAAAAGCGTGTAGCAGATAAAAATCAGGGCGATGATGGGCACGGCCGGTCCCGTGGAACGCCGGGCCGCTTCAAGGACGATGACGACCATCATGGTCCCCATGACAACGTCGATGGGCTTAAAGGCGCCCGCCCTGTTCAGGATATCCGTGGAAAAAGTAAATATCCACAGGCAGATACCCACGGACGCCACCATGAAGATCCCGTCAAGAATCGTCATGCGGTCCTTCGGCGACCTCTTCTTTGAAAAGGGGTACAGGGAAAAAACAAAAAAGGACATAAAAAGCCAGTGGATCGCCCGATGATCGAGCGCGAAAAAAGGGTGAAAATAGGCATAAATAAGATGGTAGCACGACGTCACGACGGCAATGGCGCTGATGATAATGGCAACAGTGCCCCCGTACGTTCGTTTGCGTTCGAATTTCGACAAGACCTCGTCGGCACGTTTTGCCGTTTCTTCCTCGCCCTCAAAAGAGACCGTCTCCCGGGAAAGATCTTTTTCTTCCGTTGGATCAGTCATGAGCATCTCCTTTTCGTACCGTTCGTATCCACACCGAATCACCCCCCGCCGCAATGGAAAGCAGTGGAATAGATTGCCCGTTGCAGGTCAACACATGCCCGGCCACCCGCCCCACGCGGAGTAGAAAATTGTCGAAGTGCCGGTGAAGCATAACGCGCGCCTGCTTCCCGTTGAAGTCTATCGAGGCATCGTCCGTCTCCATGAATTCCAGACCCACTCCGTACCAGTCGTAACGCTCCTCCACCAGAACGATGCCGCCGTTCTCATTGATCACGAAGATGTCGTGGACGGGTGTCAGGTCGGAGGAATGGGTATAGTCGAGATAAAACCGGTCACCGATGTCGAGGGGACACTCCAGAATGACCGTATCATCCGGCTGCCGCGCTACCTGCAGGACCAGACCCTCCCGCGCGGATGCACAGGGAGAGAACAGCAGGAGAACGGCAAAAACAATCACAATCTTTATAATGCCGGCACATTCTGTCATTTTCATCACAAAGAGCAGCCCGGCCGGGAAAATCCGGCCGGGCTAGGCCATAGTTATTTCATTGCTTCATTGAAATACTGCATCGCACCGGGGTGGAGACTGATCGGACTGTTGATGGCATTTTCCGGTGTCAGTTGAGCAGCAATGGGATGGATGTTGATGAGCGCGTACTTCCCTTCATGGACATTGTCATAAATCGCCTTGGTAACCTTGTAGGCAATACCCTGTGGCATTTTCTTGTGCGCCACCATGACATTGGAATCGCCGACGCAGAGAACGTCATAATCAACATCGTCGTAGGTGCCCGCCGGGATCGTCACCTTCAGATAGTAGGGATATTTCTTCACGATATTATCCGCCAAGGCCTGGCTCACGGGTACCATCACGATGTCCCTCGTAGCGGCAAGGTCCATAACGGCGGACGCGGGATAGGCAAAATTGAAGAAACAGGCATCAACGATGCCGTCCTTCAGCGCCTGGACGGATTCCGTCTGGGACAGGTTCGCCAGCGTCACATCTTTCTCCAGGTCGAATCCGGCCGCCTCGAGAATGGCCTTTGCCTGTGTGGAGCAGCCGCTTCCGGGAACATCAATGGAAACCTTCTTCCCCTTGAGATCCGCAATCGATTTAATGCCGCTCTGCTTCGTCGTCACGATGTGCTCGGGCGCCGGATACATCTGGAAGAGGGCGACGAGATCGTATTTCTTGTCGAAGGGCTCCAGTCCCTGGGTCGCCTTGTATGCCACGCTTCCCATAACCATGCCCATATCCGTATCCCCATTTCCGACAAGCCGGCTGTTTTCAACGGAAGCTCCCGTCGATTCCGCCGCGCACCGGATACCTTCCACGGTCTTCTGAACGACAACGGACATGCCGCCGCCAAGCGGATAGTAGACGCCGCCGGGGCTTCCCGTGCCCACCGTCAGAAAAACCGTTTTCGCGGCCGCGGGTCCTGCAAAAACATGACCGGCGGCGATGACTACTGCACAAACAATCATTAACGAACGTCTCATGCATGCCTCCTTTGTTGTTGTGTTCTTTTCAATTAACCAAAAAACACCGCCTCCCGGATGCTTCGTATTCTCTCCCCTGCCACCTCCTTTCACACTTTTTCTTGACTGCCTTGTACGAAAATATATTGTCAAATGACAGCATACAAGTCATCGTGAATTCCTCAGAAATACCGCCGACACAACCTGTAAATCATTATAGGGTGAGCGAAGCCGAGAGGCCTTCGCATTTGATCCTGTTACTGTTTCTTGGAATGGGCCGGTAACGCATCGACGACATAAATCCTTTTTTCCTGCCAGAGCTTTTCACGATCGCGCAGCACGTCCATGGTCTTTACCGAATTCCGGATACTCACCGCCGTTACAAGGGCATTCGCGACGCTTACCGATGCGGTGAAAGATTCTATGAAAGACTCCAGTGTGCAGGAAACGGGCAGCACCCAATCAGCATACGCCGCCAGGGGCGACATAATCGAGTCCGTGATCGTCCCCACGGATGCCCCGTGACGCCGGGCATATTCGAGAATTTCTATGGTCAGTCGTGTATAGCGGGGGAGACTGATGCCGATGACGAGGTCACCGGCACCGACGCCGTAGAGATTGTTCCAGACATCACCGTAGCCGGGAACGAGAAGCTGAACATCTTTTTCCAGGAAACGGAGATACAACCCGATAATCAGCGCCGGGGCGTGCGCGCCGCGCAAACCCGCCACATAGATTCGCTTCGCCTCGTCGATTTCCGTAACGGCCCGCTGAAACACCTCGGGTGAAATGTTCCGCATCGTGTGCGAAATATTTTCAATATCCTGCTGCAGCACCTGAGTACAGATGTCGCTTCCGTCGTGGGCATGACGGATGGCCTGCGCCAGACGGTCTACGGTGGACAGACGACCTTGAATCTCCTGACGGAGGATCCGCTGCAGATCGGGGTAACCGCCCAACCCGAGGGCCCGGGCGAGTCTGACGATGGTCGCCTCGCTGACACCGGCCTTTTTCGACAGCTCCGCCGTCGTCAAAAAGGCTGATTCCTCACAGTGATCAACGATATATTTCATCGCCCGTCTCTGTGCAGTGGTGAGCACATTCTGTTTGTCATCAAGCAGATCGGCAACGGTCATGTGAAAAAAATCCTTCATCAATTCCCTGTTATGAAATAAAAAGCTACACCGAAAGGCCGGCCTTGTCAACAGAAAATCAGGAGGAAGAGATCAGCCCCGGTAAAGAAAGGCACTTTTTACACTCTCTGCGGGATAGGTACTGTGTGAAACGAATCGCCGACGGCGGACCCGTTGTCAGGGTGTGCTCCTGATACGGCAGGGGATGCCCCTGAGGTTCGGCGTGCCGAATTCCCTGCCCAGTGAGTTAACGGAGGTCAGCATATTGAAGTTCGCGCGTTGCCACATGGCAGGGTCTGTCGGACTATCCTCGGGAAACCACCACCCGATGGCCGCCACGGCGACACGGGGATGCACCTCTTCCGAGGTCTCCAGGCGTTGCGTGATCGCACCGTGTCGCGTCTCGATGACAACGGCGTCCCCGTCGGCGACGGCCAGGCGTGACGCCGTTTCGGGATGGAGGTACACGACCGGCTCCGGTTCCCGGTCACGCAGCGCATCGACCCACCGGTATGACGAATGGAGGTACAAGGCACTTTTCGCGCTCGTCAGTATGAGGGGAAAGTCGTCATCTGTTTCGCCGGGAAAAGAGTTGAAACAGGGCACCGGCGGCAGGTCGTACTTCTCCGCTGTGCTGAGGCGCAGTTCGACCTTCCCCGTGGGCGTCCTGAAACCACGATCCTCGTAGTGCCGGAAATGCTCATCGCTTTTCAGGAAACCTTTTTCGACAAAGTCTTCAAAAGTGATGCCCGCGGGCATCAACACCTCATCGAGCAGTCCACGATAGTCGTCGTACCAGTATTCCGGCGGCGTCAGACGCTTCCCCAGTTCGTTCAGGATGGCGCAGTCGGGGCGGCATTCCGCCGGCGGGTCCACCAGTTGCGGCCGGGCGAGGACATACCCGTGACCCAGGCCGTAATGCCCGATGTCGTCACACTCGTACTGCGTCGCCGCGGGCAGGATGATATCGGCAAGCTGCGCCGTCGGTGTCATGGCGATGTCGGCGACGGCACAGAAATCGAGGATCCGGAACGCCTCGTCCGTTCGGGGTGTGTCCGCGTAGGTAACGAGGGGGTTGGTGCACATTACATAGGCCGCGCGGACGGTATAGGGATCACCCTCGAGGACGGCCGTGCGAAAGAAGGCGGGCGGTACCGTCATAAAGCGGGGGATGACGTCGTGGTAAGCGCCGATCATCTCTTTTCGCTTGTCCGGCAGGCAATCGGCGCGGACAAAATCTCTCAGGCTCATAATGGGCGGATCGACGGCCCGGACATTGCCGCCGGGAACATCGAGATTACCGCAGATGGCCATGAGGCAGACAAGGGCGCGGGCCGCATTGAAGGCATTCACCGTGTGCTCAATGGGGTTCCCCCACTGAATAACCGCCGGCTTTTCCGTGGCATAGAGACGCGCCGCACGGCGAATGTCGTCGGGCGCGAGCCAGACCCTTTCGGAAACGGCCTCCGGTGAAAATGGTTTCACCTGGGCGGCAAGATCGGAGAATCCGTACGTCCACGTAGTGACGAATTCATGGTCGTAGAGTTTTTCCTCGATGATGACATTCAGAAATGCCAGGGCGAGAAGCGCATCAGAGCCCGGTCGGAGAGGCAGCCATACCTCCGCATCACGGGTCACATCAATTTTCCGCGGGTCCACCACCATGCACCGGGCGCCGCGGGAAAGCTGCTTTTTCACGAGGCTCGCAATCTCGCCTTCCTCGTTCGTCGCAATGATGTTGCTCCCCCACAGGACAATGAGCTCGCTCTCATGATGAAAGTCGGCAACAGGGTAAAAACCGCAGGTATGCACACCGGTGATCTCCCGCGGGGCGTGACAGACATCCTGGTGGGCGACGACGTTCGGCGACCCGAAGAGATTGGCGAGGCGTATCAAGACGAAATGCTCCAGTCCCTTGGGCATGCCCAGGCAGAAGGCAACGGAGCGCGCACCGTTCCGCTCCTTCTCCTCGTTCAGCCTGTCGGCAATCTCCGCGAGCGCTTCATCCCAGCCGATGCGCTGCCATCTCCCGCCGCCTCGTTTACCGAGACGTTTCAAGGGATACCGCAGGCGGTTGGGGTCCGTGAGCTTCCGCGCCGACAGGGCACCTTTCGGGCACAGATAACCCTCATTGAGCAAACCGTCTTTGTCGCCCCGGATGCGGGTGATCACCCCGCCGTCCACGGTGACGATGAGGGAACACCCGCCGTGGTCCATGCGGGCGCAGTGCGTCTTTATCTCCTGCATGATTCGCCGTCACCCTTCGGATCAACAAATACTGTTCGACCGGTGATGCATTAACGCCCCGTCACTCCGAATAGTCATAGAAGCCCTTGTTCGTTTTCCGCCCGAGGTAGCCCGCATCGACGTACTTTTTCAAAAGCGGGCAGGGACGATATTTCGAGTCACCCAGGCCTTCCTGCAGGACGTTCATAATGGCGAGACACGTATCGAGACCGATAAGGTCGGCAAGGGCAAGCGGTCCCATGGGGTGATTCATGCCGTTTACCATGATGCTGTCGATCGCCTCCACCGAACCGACACCCTCGAAAAGAGCGTAAACCGCCTCGTTGATCATGGGCATGAGGATTCTGTTCCCCACGAAACCCGGAAAGTCATTGCATTCCACGGCCACCTTCCCGAAGGACTCGGCGAGCGCCTTCGTCATATCGAAGGTCTCCTGCGAGGTGGCGAGGCCGCGGATGATCTCCACAAGTCTCATGACGGGGGCCGGATTATAGTAGTGCATCCCGATAACGCGATCCGGACGTTTCGTCGCGGCACCGATACGGGTAATGGGAATGGACGATGTATTCGACGAGAGGATGACATCCTGACGGCAGATCTCATCAAGGCGCCGGAAGAGATCGAGTTTCAGGTCTTCCCGTTCCGTCGCCGCCTCCACGACAAAATCAACGTCGCGAAGATCATCAATGGCAGTACTCACCCGGATGCGGTTCAAGACCTCATCTTTTTCATCGGCCGTCATCTTCTCCTTCGACACCAGCCGGTCCAGGTTCTTCGTAATGGACTGGACACCCCGGGCGACGAACTCCTCGGCAATATCATTCATCACAACCGTCAGTTTCCCCTTGTGCGCCGCAACCTGTGCAATACCGGAACCCATCTGCCCGGCACCGATCACTCCCATCGTCCGAATCTCCATCGTTTCCGCTCCTTCCTCACAAACAGCGCTAGTGAACATGATGCATGCTATCACATCATCCCACTATTGTCACCACTGCCATATATTGACTGTTATACCCCGTGTCGGCAGGTTTGTCTCATCTCGCACCGCACGGTCACTTCCAGGCGCCCGGTATCACCGCACCGCACGTGGCACAGGCACCGTCGACGACGGACACGGCATGAATGCGGTATCCGCGGCGGTCAATGACTTTCTTGCCGCAGGCAGGGCAATAGGTGTGGTCCGCCTCCGAGGGCGGCACATTTCCCAGGTAGACGTGGTGCAGTCCCATATCCAGTGCCGTCTCCCGCGCCCGGTGGAGGAAGGCAATGGACGCGGGTGGCAGGCGGGTGAGTTTGTACTGGGGATAAAAGCGCGAGATGTGGAGCGGGTATCCCGGCCCGAGATGATCTCGTATCCACCGGCAGACGCGGGTGACCGTCTCCAGGGTATCCGTGTAGGTGGGCACGATGAGCAGGGTGATCTCCAGCCAGACACCCCGATTTACCAGTGTCTCCAGGGTCCTCAAGACCGGGGCGAGACGGCCCGCGTTCAGGCGGGCATATGTCTCCTCGGAGAAACTCTTGAGGTCCACGTTCGCCGCGTCGATGACGTCGGCGAGGCGGTCAAGCGGTGCGGGATTGATATAGCCGTTTGTCACCCAGATATTGCGGATGCCCCGTTCCCGGGCGATGGCCGCCGTATCGACCATGTATTCATAGAAGGTGGTTGCCTCGGAGTAGGTGTAGGCGATAGACCGGCACCCCGTTTCGATCGCCCGGCCCACCACGGCCGGTGGGAAGAGCTCCTCGTTGCGCACCTCTTCCGGGCGTGCCTGCGAGATCTGCCAGTTCTGACAGTTAAGGCAGTGAAAACTGCAGCCCGTCGTGGCAATGGAATAAGTGCCCGTCCCGGGCAGAAAATGGTAGAGGGGTTTCTTCTCCACGGGATCGACGTGGACGGCACAGGGATTACCGTAGACAAGCGTGTAGAGCCTGCCGTCCTTATTCACGTGCGACCGGCACCGGCTCCGCGCATTCGGCGGCAGGACACACCGGTTGGGGCAGGTCATGCACTGCACCGTATCGCGGCTGAGGCGGCGCGAGTAGTAAACTTCCTTCGACCATTTCCACAGGGCCTCCGGGGCGTCGTTTTTGATGACGTCCTTGCGGTTCGTGCTCGCAGATAAAAGCGCATACGCCAGTTTCCGTCCCCACAGGGGATAGGTGCAGACACCCGCGGCCGCCATTTTGAGCAGGGTCCGCCGCGTTATATGCTTGAGGAAGGACGTGTACGGAGTCATTATTGCATCAGCTCATTAACCGCTGTTCTCGGAAAAGAGGTTTTTCTTCCCTCCCTGTGCTATACTATAACATATTTGTCCTTTCATACGCGACAAGAGAGGATTTCACCATGCATTACACCACGGGTTTACGCTCCTATGGAACGAAGCGTATTGAAGAAATCGAGCGGGCCGATATCCTGATCGGCATTCCCTGTTACAACAACGAGAGAACGATAGAGCACGTGATACAGATGGTATCACACGGCCTCGCAAAACATTATCAGGACCTTCGATGCGTGATATTCATTGCCGACGGCGGATCGACCGACGACAGTCGAGAGGTTTCTAAAGAATTCCAGATCAAGCCGTGGCAGGAGAAGATCGTCACCATCTACCGGGGACCGGCGGGTAAAGGCACCGCCCTGCGTTCGATATTCGAAGCGGCCTACCGGTTGCAGATCCGGGCGTGCGCCGTCGTCGACTCGGACCTCAGAAGCATCACCCCCGACTGGGTCAAATATCTTATCGATCCCGTATTGGAAAGGGGCTACCAGTTTGTCGCACCCGTCTATATCCGCCATAAATACGACGGCACGATTACGAACAACATCGTCTATAACCTCACACGCGCCCTGTACGGCAAGAGAATCCGCCAGCCCATCGGGGGTGATTTCGCCCTGTCGCGGAATATTCTGAAATTCTACATCGACCAGGATGTGTGGGAAACGGATGTCGCCCGCTACGGCATCGATATATGGATGACAACCAGCGCAATTACCCACGACTTTCAAATCTGCCAATCGAACCTGGGAGTAAAAATCCATGACGCCAAGGATCCCGGGCAGCACCTCGGCCCCATGTTCCGGCAGGTGCTCTGGACCGTCTTCTCTCTGATGGAAGAACATGAAGCCGTCTGGAAAAAAATGCGGGGGAGCACTCCTGTGGAAATATTCGGATTTGAAGGCACGCTGGAACCCGAAGAAGTCCGAATCAACATCCCTGACATAGTCGACCACTTCAAAACGGGATTCCAGCAATTCTCGTCGCTCTGGCAGACTATTTTCTGCGCCGAATGTTTCGAGGCCATCAAAAAGGCATCCACCCTGGATGCTTCGGACTTTTTTCTCCCCACGCACGCCTGGGTACATATTCTCTACGAACTGGCGGCGACCTTTCACTCCTGGACGGTGAACAGATACAAACTGATCGATCTCATGACGCCGCTTTACTACGCGCGCGTCGCCTCCTTCGCGAACAAAAGCTGGGAAATGACGTCACTGGAAGCGGAAGAACTCGTGGAAGAACAAGCGCAGGAATTCGAGAAACACAAACCCTTTCTTATCGAATTGTGGGATAAAAAATCCCGCGAACGAAAAAAAACGCAGCACTATGACAGCGGCACGCCGCCGTTAAGACGTTCATAGATGCGCATGTACTGGGCGATCATGACGTTCAGATCGTATCTTTCCCGCGCCTCCCTCATGATTCTTTTTGCCTGTTTTTCCCTGATATCAGCCGGATAGCGATGAAACTCGACGCTTCGAGAAAGACCGTGCCAGAGCCCCCCGGAATCGTAATCTCTAAAAAGAAAGCCGTTCCCCGCATCCTGAGGGGCACCGTCCATCTTGAGGCGCAGGTCCCTGATCTTGTCATGATACCCCCCGGTGTCCCTGTTCGTCGCCGTCGAGCCGAAAAGGTTGCCGACCTGATCGATCTGACCGCAAGGCTCGTAGAGTGACGCACCGAAGACGTCGCTCGCCGCGGCAAAGCCCTGCATGGCAAGCGGTTCGTCGAAGTGATGATAGGCGATCTTTCCACCCGACGCCCAGGCGATGCGTCCCATGATTTCTTCGTGGCTGTGATCCGAGCCCACGCCGTCAGCCACAAAGGCAAACTGAACATCACCATGCTCGATGGCAAACTTCAACACGATGTCTTCAATGAGATGAACCCCCTTCTGAACGGTATCGAACCGAGACGGCCAGAAGAAGAGGATGGCATCGGGATTGATTGCAAGTCCCATTCTTTTCTGAAAGGCCACGCGATTGTCCCGTTTCGCCGCAAGCACATCATCGTCGGGACCGTAACGCCGTACGAGGTAGGGACAGACTTCCGGATACATATGACGGGACGGCGCGTTAATAACTGAAAGGGCAGCCCCCACATTGTATTTTTCCTTGACCTCCCGTCGGATACCCGGGGGAATGATGTTCATGTCGGCAAAATGATCACGGACCACTTCTTCGAGAAAGTGCCGGCCGACGAAGTTGATCAGAGACGCGTTCTTGATCGCCGATGCCTGGCAATCGACGCACTGCGTTCCATCGTCCATGGCGAAGTACAACAGATGCGACAATTCCGCCAGATCGATGCCGAAGAAGAGATTAACGGGGACAAGACCGGTAAAAACGTTGTGGACGGTATGCAGAACAGGGATGTTCCTCAATTTCGCGTAGGCCGTGATGGCGCCGCCCGCCATCCAGTCATGGCTGTGCACGATCAGTCTTCCCCCGCTCTTGGCTCTGACGGTCTTGATCACGGTGTTCACCACTTCCTTTTGAAATTCTGAGGCGTTCTGGCGGGGATTCCCCTGATACGCACCCGCCAGATCTGAAAAAACGGCGGAACTGACGAGGTGAATCGTGCCGGAATCGATGCTGTGACGGATATCCCGCCATTCATCCTCATCGATGTTGCTTTCCCGTTGAAACCGGCGTTTGAGATTGAGCGTTGTCAGGTGTACATCAACGTTCCGGGCGATCAGTCCCTCGCATAACGCCGTTACGACTTCACCCAGACCGCCGCTTTTCCCCGATATATAGCGCGCCAGCACACCCATTTCTTCAGGAAGCCGTCCCGTTTCAGGGGAAATGATGAGAACGACGGTCCTCTCGCTTCTTTTCAACACCTCAAAACGCCTGAGGGAATTTTCGAAATCGTCGATTTTCCTCGTCAATACGTGAGCCGCCTGGGTAATCGAACCGCCGTAAGGATTGAAATAGGAATGGACGGCGTGATCCTCTCCCAACCGCTCATGGAGAAAATAGATCTGATCGGAGGTGGTAAGATGGCGCCAGTTCGTCAACAGTTCGCCCCCGCTCCGCGTCGCGTCCGCCTGAAGCCGCTCGATATCCTTGAACAGCATGTATTGCGTGTAGGAACCGAGCCAGCCCGACGTGTCCCGTGTGGCGTCGGCCCAGGATGACGTTGAAAGACCGGGTATGTCCACAACGGGGCAGGTCATGTCCCGAAACTGCTCGGCCACTTCCGTCGGCGTGACGAGCACGATATTGGGATAACGCTCGAGGGCGGCGGGCAGCCCGCGCCAGAACTCAAAAATGCCTTTGTCTTTCCAGATATGCTCGCCGATGTGTTCGAAATCGTATCCGAGCATCACGGCCTCGCCGTCGACCTTTGCAATGTGGGACGCATATTCCTCCGGTGAAATGGGGTGGTGAGGAAAACGGAAGGCGATATCGTCACTCAGTTCCCTGTTGCGGGGAATCACGATGAGGTCGTTCCCCACGGCCCGAAACACCGCGTTGGGAGACACGGGCTTTTTCCTTTTCGGAAACATGTCCTGCCGCTTTTCGCAGAGGATCGACCGGTAGCCCATGTCATGGACCGCGGCGGCGATCTCATTGTTGTACATCAGTTCGGTGTTCCTGAAGGATGTCGGTTTTGCGCCGAAGATCCGTCGCATTTTCTCGCGGTGAAGTGAAACCTGGTTCCTGAACTCGGACTTCTCCGGGTCCTCGAAAAGGCCCACAAGAGAATGATAGTACGTTTCATCCAGGAACTCGACGCGTCCTCCATCACCCATTCCCGCACCAAAGAGCCGCCTCAGGGACTCGATCACCTCGGGTTGGTATCGCTCCGCCTGCTCGATGAAGGTCCCCGACATGCTCAGGGTAATTTTGAATTCCCGGTAGATATTGATCAGCTCCTCGAACAGGGACAGGGCCGGCAGGTAACAGGATGCGGCCACCTTGTGAAATATTTCTTCATTCAGACTGTCCCATAAGAGCGTTCCCCTGTCCGGATTCAATCTGAAGGGCTGGTGAAGTTGATAATAAAGCGTCAATAGGGGCATGGCGGATACCTCTTTCGTGATTTTATCGTTTCAGACAGTCCGTTCTCCACAAACAGTCGAACCGGTCACACTCCGTTCGCGTCCCGAAACACGGTTCATTTCCTTCTTTCATCTGGATCTCCCGAATTAAATCCGCCTTGCCGCGCCCGACCCTGGTATTGATTCCCCATTGCCTGGCAATAGTCCTCACCTCCTGAATTTTCATGATCTTCCCCCTTATTAATATTATGCCCAGTGCACGAGGCCGAGTTCCTGATAACGCAGCAGGTCGGGGTGCGTGGGAATAACTCTTACGCCGTACATAAAACGACCCGACTGCTCGGCAACATACTGCCCCCTGTACACGACCGCCTGGTCATCATCGACAGAATCCCGGTTAAGCGCAGTGATCGTATAGATTCGCTCACCCGTTTCGGCCAATTGAACCATCACCAGTTCGACACGCATTTCTTCTTCCGTGAGTTTGCCGTATTCGACACCAACGGCAATATCGAGGGTCTCACCTACCTGGATGCGGTCGCCCATGCATCCCTTTACCGTGACCCACCGAATGTGGTCCGTCGAAAAACGGGGCGCCACGTCCAGCTTCCACGCAGCCAGTCCCTTCACCCGGGCGTAGGCATTTTCCTGAAGTGCCCGGGCGCGACTGGCCACCGGGTCATACATCGTCTCATAATACTCCCGCAGCATCCTGTGCGAATTGAACTGCGGCACCAACCCCTTGATGGATTGCTTCATCATTGCGATCCACCTCTCGGGGATATCGTCTCCGTTGCGGTCACCGTATGCGGGAATCACCATATGTTCCAGTACATCAAGCAGGCTCTGGTTGTCGGCCAGGTTCTTCATCTCCACGTTTTCCAGTTCGTTCCGTCCCCCGATGGCCCATCCGTTGTCGCCCCCATAGGCTTCATCCCACCACCCGTCAAGGACGCTGAAATTAAGTCCCCCGTTGAGAACGACCTTCATGCCGCTTGTGCCGCAGGCCTCTTTCGGCCGTATGGGATTATTCAGCCAGACATCGACGCCTCTGATCAGATGCCGGCCCACATTGAGATTATAATTCTGCACGAAGAATATCTTGTCGAGGAACCTCTCGTCGAGTGAATACCGCCAAATGCGCGTCAAAATCTCCTTCCCCGCATCATCATTAGGATGGGCCTTGCCGGCAAAAACAATGTGGACGGGCTGGTCCGCGTTCTCCAGGATAGACAGGAGACGTTCCGGGTCCTCGAAAAGAAGTCCCGCCCTTTTGTATGCGGCGAACCGCCGGGCGAAACCGATTATCAGGGCGTCCGCGTCGAGGGCGGCGAGCTTCTTCTGCTTGAGCCGGGGCGACACACCCTGACAGTCGCAATCGGTTCCGATGCGCGTCCTGATGAAGTCCACCATCTTGATCTTCAGTTCCCGGCGAATCTGCCACAGTTCCCCGTCGGGGATGTCGTCTATCTTGTCCCAGTTCTGCCGATCGAAATCCTTCGCGTAAAAATTAATGCCCAGATACTTTTCATAATGCTCCCGCATCTCATCGGCCGTCCAGGTCTGGACATGGACCCCGTTTGTTACATGGACGATGGGTATCTCGTTCTCCTCGTATCCCGACCATACGTTCTTCCACATGTTCCGGGCGACCCTGCCGTGAAGCCTGCTCACGGCGTTCGCCGCGGATGTCAGCTTCAGGGCAAGAACCGTCATAAAGAACGGCTTCCCGGCACCGGGCTCTGCCCGCCCCAGCTCCCAGAAGGTTTCCCATGAAATGCCGAATGTCTCCACGTAATCCGAGAAATAGGAACGCATCAATGATTCCTCGAAGCGTTCGTTCGCTGCTTCGACGGGGCTGTGGGTTGTAAAGACGGAGCTCGACTTAACCGCCTCGCGCGCCTCATAAAAGCTCATGCCCTCCCGTTCCACCAAAAAGCGCATGCGTTCGATCAAGAGGAAGGCGCTGTGTCCCTCGTTGAGATGATACAGGGACGGCGTGATACTCAGCGCATCGAGCACCTTGACGCCCCCGATGCCCAGCATGATCTCCTGTTCGATGCGCAACCGCTGGTCGCCCGCGTAGAGTCGTGACGTGATCTGCATGTCCTGGCTGCTGTTCTCGGGCACATACGTGTCAAGGAGATACAGCGGCACCCTCCCGACATCGACCTTCCATACCTGGGCATAGAGTTTCCTGCCCGGGAGATCGACACTGATTTTCAACGGCTCCCTGTTCGCGTTCTCATAAAGACGAACGGGCATGCGGGAAAAGTCGTTTTCGGGATAAAAGGCTTCCTGATTTCCCTCTGCATTGATTTTTTGCACAAAATATCCGTTTTTAAAGAGCATCCCCACGCCGACCATGGGAATATTCAAGTCACTCGCCGATTTTAAATGGTCGGCGGACAGCACCCCCAGGCCGCCCGAATAGATGGGCAGGCTGGAATGGAGGGCATATTCCGTTGAAAAGTACGCAACGGGCGCCTCCCGGGAAATAACCGGTTTGCCCTGTGAACCATAATCATCTTCCGCTTCCCTCTGTTCCATCCAGTCGACAACCTTCCGGTACAGTGCGAGATAGGATTCGTTTGACGCCATTTCCAGAAGGCGCCGGGCATCGACACTTTCCAGCATTTCCACCGGGTTGTGAAACACCTCTTCCCACTTATTCGGATCGAGCCGGGCAAAGAGTTCTTTCACGTCGGCATTCCACGCCCAGTACATATTATAGGCAATTTCCCGCAGACGGCTGATGCTTTCCGGTATGGGGGCAATGACGCTGAAAGACCTGAATCGGGGCTGAATGGAATCCGTACCCACATACCGTATCTCACGCCGGTAGGCGCTCGTATCGAGGATGAGTATCCGATCCCGTGATACCTGAACCGCCTTTTCATAGGACTGAAGATAATAGGGGAAGAACGCATTCCAGGTGGCCTTTTCCGCGATGTCTCGTGCCTTCGTCGACCGGACGCCTCTTTCCTCCGGCGACCAGGCAATGGCACTCATCAAATGAGCCTTTAAACTATCGCGGGTCTGATTATGATCGTTCCCGTTATAATCCAGCACAACGACACCATTGTTCTCCTCCTGAAAATGGTTTTTCACCCAGAGTCCGAAACCGGCAAGATCGGTTGTCACGGCGGGCACGCAATAGGCCACGCACTCGAGAGGCGTATATCCCCACGGTTCATAATAGGAGGGGAAAACACCGAGGTCGCAGCCACTCAGCACATCGTAATAGGGCACGTTGAGAATTCCGTCGTATCCGTCGAGATAGACGGGCATAAAAATCACCTTGACACGGTCGTCGGTACTATTGAGAAGATTCAACCGGTTGCAGGTATTCCAGATGGGGTCATTCTGAGGATTCTGCAGACGGTGCGTACAAATTCGGGCGACGCCCGTTCGCTGGATATCGGCGCCCTTAAATATCTGCTGTGCTTCGTCAGACACGCCCACATGCCCGCCGATCACGCATAGAAAGGCCACGATCTGAGTTGCGTCCCGTTGTTCCGCCAGCGTGTCGTTTATCGATTTAAGCGCTTCGAGGAAAAGGTCGATCCCCTTATTGTGAAACTCGTACCGCCCCGAAATTATCATTAATCGTGTCTGTTCGGGATCCAGTTCCTGCTGAAGGAATTTCGCGGCGAACTCCCGCACCGTTTTCACCCTGTCGTCGTGAGACTGTCGGAGAGTTTTGCAATCGGGTATGTCGTCCAGCGTAATGCCGTTGGGGAGAACGACGTCGGGGGGCCTCTGGAGAAAGTGCGTCGCTTCGCGTGCGCATATTTCGCTCACCGTGGTGAAGCAGTCCGCCTCCCGCGCCGCGACCGTTTCCATGGAATGCTTCGCCGTGATGTTCACGCGCGCCGCGGCGGCCTGGGGCGAAATCGATTCGATATCGCGGTAGATGTCCTGACCGCCGGAGGAGAGTGCCCGTCCGAGCATGGTGGCGTGGCTGGTCAGGACCGTCGCAATCTCGGGAACGTGTTTTTTGACATAGAGCATGCCGGCCGCGCTCATCCATTCATGAAATTGCGCCACGGCGACCGCCTTCTCATCTACCAGGCGTGCGTGGAGAATCTGGATGATTTCCCCCGCCGCCGTGCCGAAGATGACGGGTTCCATATAGTCCCATTCACCTGCCATGGAATCCACGCCGAAATCCTGCCATAACTGAAAAAGCAGTTCGTTTATCCGGTACTTGTTGTTGTGATTGACGAGAATGACGCGTGCATTCCCCGACGCCTTCCACCTGCCGCACCGGCACGAGAGATCGCGTCGACGGGCCTGTTCCATGACGAACGGCCAGAGGTCCTCCGTCGTTTCTTCAAATTCGGGATTGTTTCCCACATCGGGTCCGATGAGAATATAGTTGTCTCCGAACTGCGCAACGGCGTGGGGCAGCTTGGTTTTGACAACCGTATGTATCCCCCCGACCTTGTTGCACACTTCCCAGCTCACTTCAAAAAGATAGTCCGCAGAATTATGCTCATTCATTTCTCTCTTAACTCCTTAAATCTCATGATTCGCCCGCCAGTGTATCGTAGATACCGACTATTTTGTCCGCGGCGATCTTCCAGGTGAGGTCCTTCATCTCATCCTGGCAGGCGGAAACGATCTCTTTCCGGCGATTCTCGTCCCCGAGGATCTCCAGCATGACCGTCGCCATTTTCTCGATGTCCCAGTAATCCACCCGCGGACAGCAGCCGATGACTTCGCGCACGCCCGATTGAGACGATACGATCACAGGGACATCGTATGTCAGCGCCTCAAGGGCCGCGATACCGAAGGGTTCCGACACGCTGGGCATGACATACAGATCGCTCATGACATAGGTTTTCTCTACGTCATTGCCACTGACGAAACCGGCAAAGTGAACATGATTCTCCATACCCAGTCTCACGGTCTCCTCTTCCATGGCATGGACAAGATCACCCGTACCGGCAATGACAAAATGGACGGAGGGATCCCTCTCATAGACGAGACGCGCCGCCTTGAGAAAGTATTCCGGCCCTTTCTGCGACGTGATTCTTCCCAGGAAAAGCACATATTTCTTTGACTTGTCCTTTTTCACCCGGCGCGATGCGGGCGCCTCTTCGCGGGATACGGCGTTGTGCACCACGGTGATTTTCCCCGGCGGAATTCCGTACTGCTCGATAATCTTCCGCTCCGTGTAGTGACTGACGGCGATGACATGGTCGGCCTCCATCATGCCCAGTCTCTCTATCGCGTATATGCGCTCGTTCAGTCTGAGAGCGCTTCTGTCCGATTCGAGGGAATGAATATGGACGACGAGGGGCCGTCCCCGCGCGTCCCGCGCCGCCATGCCGGCGGGAATGGTCATCCAGTCATGAACGTGAATGACATCGCACGCCGAGTCACTTGCGATGGGCCCCGCGATGACTTTCAGCCGCATCACCTCTGAAAAAAGGTCAGGGCCGTAGGGCGTCTCCACGGCTTCACCCGCCCCTGTTCCCTTCAGTGACTCGATCGTGCCGGTCAGTATCTCCCTGTAGGATGTCTCCGTCAGATACGGCGTGAGAAACGTGTCAACGGCGTGAATGCGCCGGTGAGCCAGCAGGTCTTCCGTCTCGCTCTCGTCGAAGCCCCGTGAGAAGGCCGTGACAAGGCGGACATGACCGTATTCCTGACTGCCGGGCATGCGCGGAACGACAAAATCGATGTCCACACCCTTCCCCGCAAGCCCCCGCGTCAGGCCGTCGCAGGCCGTTCCCAGTCCGCCGCTGATGAAGGGCGGAAATTCCCATCCGAACATGAGGATTTTCATCGCCGTTTCCCCACGAGTGCTTGTAATCGTATCAGCTCGGCGATACTCCAGGCCTGGGCGATACACCCATTCGGCCTGTGGGGATAATCGCCGTCGAATATCTCCGCGATGTGGCCGATGCCGTACATCGACAGGTGTCCCTGCAACGTTCTCACCATGCCGTTAATCCTCGGCTGTGTCTCCGGAGAATCACCCTCGAACCGGAGGAGGGCCTCTCCGTAATGACCGATCAGCCACGGCCAGACCGTTCCCTGATGATAGGCGCCGTCCCGCTCGTCGGGGCTGCCCCTGTATCGCCCCCGGTAGCGCGGGTCCGACGGCGACAGCGTGCGCAGGCCGTAGGGCGTAAACAGTTCCGCCGTGACCGTTCGGAGTATTTTTTTCCCTTTCTCCTGATCCGTGATGACGTTACAGGGAAGAGACAGGGCGAATATCTGGTTCGGCCGGATCGACTCGTCCCGTGACTTCTCCCCGGGATTCCACACGTCGGCGAGATAACCCTGAACCGGAAGCCAGAAGGCGTCCTCGAAGGCGCTTTTCACGCGGTCCGCAAGGCCGTCGATATCGAAGGGAGGGTTCTCGCCCGTCTCTTCGGCCAGATCCCGGAGGAATCGAAGTCCGTTATACCAGAGCGCGTTGATTTCCACCGGACATCCATGCCGCGGCGTCACGGGCACCCCTCGCACCGTGGCATCCATCCACGTCAGTTGCGTGGCCGCGTCACCCGCCCGAAGGAGACCGTTTTTGCACATGACAACCTGCTCCGCCGCCCCCGACATGAATGAAGAGGCGATATCATTAAGCACAGGCCAAAATTCTTTCATAACGAGAGCCCGGTCACCCGTTACCGACAGCAACTCCTGGACGCACCAGAAAAACCACAAAGACGCGTCCACGGAATTATAAGTGTCGTCGCCGCTCCCGGAAACCGTGTTCGGGATGATGCCGTTTTTTCTCCGGTCCGCCAGTGCCTGTAGTATCTCCACCCCTTCCGAGACACGGCCCGTATAAAACGTCAGACCCGGCAGGCTTATCAGCGTGTCCCGCCCCCATTCGTAAAACCAGTGATACCCGGCAACAACGGAGGGCGTGTCCTGCGGGTCGCGGATCACGTAGGCGCGGGCAGCCTCATAGAGCGCCATCTCGGTGGCGTCGGCATCTGCACAAAGCCCGTGAAGCTCTTTTTTCTGTTCGCGTCTCCGCAGTTCTTCCGTACTCCAGAGCGCGACCGGATCGTCGATACTACCACTGCAGGAGGCACAAAAGACGATCTCTCTTTCCGGTTCGAGGAGACAGGTAAAAACACCCGGTAAAAAGAGATCCTCCTCGTAGGCAAAACCGCGATTCCTTTCCTCGCAATACTCAAAGCCCCGGTACCAATCCGGGGCCGCCTCGAACAGGGCATCCCCGCTTGCGGTCATGGAGAAGACGGGCATGCCGTCATAGGGCGCGATGGAAAATCCTCCGGGCACGACACCGGTATCAGCTCGGAGATAGGAGTTCTCATGAGCGAGTTCATGGAGGCCCCGGTAGGCAAGCAGGGGCCGTACCGTCAGTCGCGCGCCGAGGACCGTTTCTTTCAGGCAATAGCGTATCAAGAGGATATCCGTTCCGTGCACGAACATGATCTCTTTGACTAGATTAGCACTGCCGATTCTGTAGAAAAAACGCGGAAACAAATCCTGCTCGAACCGCTCGAGACAGTGAAGGGACGAGGGATAGTAAAGACCGGAATATTTATGGAGCGAGAGCAGGGATTCCGTACTCTGAAAGGAAACCGATTCCTCGCACTTGGAAAGCAGGACAAACCGGCCTGTCGGCCGCTCCAAGTGGGATACGAGCAGGCCGTGGTACTTGCGCGTATGGCAGCCGAGAGGCGTACTGGAGGCGTATCCGCCGCGCCCGTTGACGTCAAGCCATTCCTTTTTCTGCAAAGACTCGATGCTCACCTTCTGCAGGTGATAAAGTCGAATCATCGTCCCATCCTTCCCGATCTTTTCGGCAATCCGCGAAACAGCACTGGTACGTCGGTGTCTCTCGGCACCTTTACAGCCATGAGGCGACGGTCATGACGGACGAGTCGTTGGATGCGGTGAAAGATAATGGAATGGCTCTCCGCAATCTCGGTGATGCCGCTCAGAACGGATTCGTCTCCATGGCACCATAACCATAGGAAAGTAATGAACGAACCAACGACCGGAAAAACAAAATTATTATATCACTTTTCTCCACAGGAAAGAAGATTATTCACCGTCCATACCCGCATCGCCCGTGGATTTCATCACCGGGTGATCGCGAGAATCGTCAGGGTGGCACATTTTACCATGAAGACCAGAAGACACGTCCCCACGATGCCCAGGAAGGGAATGAGCACAAGACCGGCCAAAAAGGCGCCCATGCTGCCGCCGAGGAGATCCGCCGTGTACAGACTTCCCCCCGTCTCGTGGGGCGATACGAAGACGGCGCGGGCGGCGAAGGGAAATTCCGCACCGGTGGCCGTCCCGATGATCACGGACAAAAGGAGGAACATGCCCGGCGACAGGGCCAGCATGTCCTTCAGGAGAAAACCCGTATAGGCGGCGCAGTAGAGCACCAGGACGAACTCGACAAAAATCAGTCCCCGACGCGCGGTGACACTGATATAATTGGCTGTTCCACTTCCCACGGCGAGTCCGACCATGAAGGCGGCGATCATGACCCCGATACCGGAATAGACACTCCCGTGAACAATCTGATAGCATAAAAGGATGATTACCTGCATGGACGAAGCGGCGAAGCCCGTCGTGAAAATCACCCGCTGCACGGTACCGGCGCATACCACATATACGACGAAAAGGAGGGTGACCAGACCGAGGGGCACCACGCAGTCGGTGCGAAAAAGGGCAAGCCATGTCCGCAGAGCGGCAAAATACGCATGGGGCCGGAAATCGCGATTAATGGGTGCATTATCTCGGACGCTCCCGGCAAGGGTCCGGAGGCGCTCCGCCGTCATGCGTGCCGCAAGATAGTCCTCCGTCATGTAGGTCGTTTCCACGCCGCGTGCAGCAACGAGCGCGGCGATATCCGTGGACAGAGGCGTGCCGGACGCGACGATGACGATGCGGTCGCCCGGGATGAGAAGTACGTGCGGGAAAACATCCTTCAGTGTTGCATGGAGAATGGAGATGAAATCCACCTGTTCCCGCGAGAGATAATTCGCCGCGCCGCGAACGGTAAAGGCGGTGATGCCGCCCGGTTTCAGGATCGACCGTATCCGCCGGAAAAATTCGACCGTGTAGAAACGATTAACCTGCAGGGAGACGGGGTCGCTCAGGTCCAGGATAACGGCGTCATAGACACGGTCCGTCTCCTCGATAAAGCGGCGCCCGTCTCTGATGTGGACGGTGACACCCGGCGGAAAAGCGAGGTCACGGTGCCGCCGGGCCGCCGCGATGATGTAGGGATCCAATTCCACGTAATCGATGCGGCGCGGGTGGTATTTGAGCGCCTCACCCACCGTTCCGGCAATGCCGCCCGACACAATCAGGACATCGTCGATTTCTGCCCGCTGTGAGAGAGCGTAGTGCACCGTTTCTTCGGCGGCAAAGGTGTTTGGTGTGGAGAACAGGAGCTCCCCGTTCTCGAAAAAGGATGTCTGATCGTCCTGTGCCGTCACCACGACGCGCCCGTAGGGTGATTCCCGGTAATGCAGTATTGTTTCTCCGGGATAGAGCCATTTAAGGGTCCGGCCGTCGGGGGACAGGAAAAAGATGCCTGCGCCGATGAGGACAATCCCTCCGATACCCATGACAAAACGAAGTAGCGACCGTTGTGACGAACCGAGGGGCCGGAGAAAGCACAACGCCAGGAGGCACAGGACGGCGGGAACGAAGAGCATGGTGAAGGTGCTTCCGAAACGGACCAGGAAAAATGTAAAAATGAGTCCTCCCAGGATATCGCCGATGTTATCAAAAAAATAGACGAAGCCGATGCTCTGGCGTGATGCACCGGGACGCGTCAGAAGACCGCAGGCAAGCGTCAGGAGAAGGCCCGTCATCAGACAGTACGGCAGGACCACCACTGCGGCTGTGATGACGAGGACATCCACGCCGGGCATCTCGCCGCGCATAAAAACAAATCCCCGGAAGTACCGGACGGCAATGATGTGGACGAAGGGCAGCACGGCGGCAATGAAGAGCATGACGCGAAAGAGACCGTACTGCCACCGCAAGGACGAGAGAAAGCGGCCCGTCCAGGCCCCGATGCCCGTAAAGATGAGCCAGAGAGAAAAAAGGACACCGAGGACAATTTCGTTTCCGGCAAAGACATTGATAAACTCACGGATGACCGTCACCTGGGTGACGATGTGGGACACGCCGAGTACGGTTACGGCAAAGGATATGGCTGCACGTCTGTTCTCTTCATGCATGGTACATACACCGGAACAAAACATCGATCGGAAAGACCGGATGTTGCGGGACATCAACCTCCCCCTCAGGGATGTCACCGGCATCGGAATTACGCGAACTACCGGTCGCGTGAATGCATCCGCGGGGGCCTGAACCAGAACGAGGATACCACCACCGCCAGAAAGCCGATCGTGCACAGGGTAATCGCGGGGAGTGTTGCATCCCCCACATATATGATATGTTCAATCCACTCGATCATGAAGGCCCCGGGATAAAGGTCTGTTTCCCTGCCCTGTGATCGCAGGTACGCCTCACAGTACGTCAGGGGGCAGATGGTTCCCGTCACCTGCATGAGAACGGTCACCACGAGCGCGATGAAATGAAAAATCCGCCAGCCGGCGCGATTGACGGCGAGCACGACGGGAAAGCCCATCGTGAGAAACAAAATCCACGCAAAGTGAAGAAGAATAGTGATATCCGCCGCAATCCTGTATGCCATGGCCCGTCCTTGTCGATAACGTATCGGCGGCGGTATCTCCCCGTTCCCCGTTCGTGCGCCCGCATCGTCCCCAGGACGGCGCTTCCGGGAAATAATTGCCAGCGAGAGAGAGAATATCATACTTTTCAGGAAATAAACAATACTGCATAGTTGTCACATTCTGCACGCACCGATGAAGAAACGAGCCTGACCAGGCGAACGCGTCGTATGCCGTGGGAACGGAAGTGATGGAAAATTTCTTGCTCCTCATTTATAGTGAGTATACAGACAGCGGGATCGCGCCTTCCGGTGTGACTGCTATTGCGGTACCATCATGCGAAAATATCGGAGCGTGCTCCGGCGGACAGACGTGAAAGATGTATCATGTGCCTGATTCTTTTTGCCTACCGACACCACCCCCGGTACCGGCTCATCGTTGCGGCCAACCGGGACGAATTTCTCGACCGGCCGTCGGCGCCGGCCGCCTTCTGGCCGGAACATCCCCATCTTCTGGGCGGGAAAGACCTGAAAAGCGGTGGCACCTGGCTGGGCATTACGCGGGCGGGACGCATTGCCGCCATTACCAACTACCGCGATCCGCGCTCCGTCATGGAGGGTGCGCCGTCGCGGGGTCACCTCGTCACGCGCTTTCTCACCGGAGACATATCACCGTTCGACTATATGACGACGGTGGCCAAAGAGGCTCATATCTATAACGGCTTCAACCTCCTGGCGGGCGACCGCACCGATCTCTATCATTTTTCGAACAGAAACGGCGTGGTGTCGGCCCTGGAACCGGGTATCCACGGCATCAGCAACAACCTTCTCAACACGCCGTGGCCCAAACTGACACGGGGAAAACGGCTTTTTCGGGAGGCACTCGCACTGGATGATAAACACCTCCCGGACGCTCTCTTCCGCGTCCTCGCCGACGACTACCGGCCCCATGACGCGGACCTGCCCGATACGGGGGTGGGGCTCACGTGGGAGCGGGTACTCTCCACAATCTTTATCGATCACCGGCCCGTCTACGGGACGCGGTCTTCCACGGTCCTCCTCATCGACAACGACAATCGGGTGACATTCCGGGAACGGACCTTCAATTCGACGCCGGGAACACGTGAGGAGGCGGGCTACCACTTCGTCATCGATGACGCTATAATATAAACGGACAACGCCAATGAACCAGGAGAGGATAAACAGTATGGGACGGAACGAATATCCCGACACCCCCCGCGTCGGCGTGGGGGCCCTTGTCTTTCATAACGACCGCGTGCTTCTCGTCGAGCGCGGCATAGCGCCCAGCAAGGGGCTCTGGGCCATCCCCGGCGGCGGACTGGAACTGGGAGAATCCCTCCAGGAAGCGGCGGAACGTGAAGTGCTCGAGGAGACGGGACTCATTATCGAGGCACGGGAAGCGATATACACCTTCGACTTCATCGAACGGGACGATACGGATACCATCCGTTTTCACTACGTCATCGTCGATGTCATCGCCGACTACCGGAGCGGAGACATCGTACCAGGCGACGACGCCAGCGACGCCGCCTGGCTCAGATGGGAAGACCTCGCGGACATGCCTGTATCGACGAACACGCTCAGGTTGCTCACAAAGCTCGGGTTCGGCGCGTAGGCACCGTCATGGTTGACAGAAAACGGCAAATATGCTTAAAGGTTGCAATAGCGAATATCGCCGTACCGACAATCGCATCAATACGGGACAACGAGGCCGACACCCGCCGATGCGATAATATGTGGCTTTACAATCATCAATGCCGACCGAAGGGTGGCGTCCGCTTCACCGGCCCGAATGCAGGAAACGGGAAAAGGAGACGAGGGCACGGCAGCGGGCCGTCTCACATCGAAAAGGCGGGGTCATCCATTGACATTCTAATAGGATACCATGACGTGCGCGGTGTGCGTGTCGACGGATAGCGGGTCGTCTGCGAAAAGCGGAGTCGTTTATAGCGGAAAGGAAGGTTCGTGGTGGCATCGGATAACGACAATCTCCAGGAAAACGACATTTGTCTGGAAGTATCCCACCTCTGGAAAATTTTCGGAGACAAGGCGGAAGAGGTGCTCAACTCCGATCTCCGGTCCCTTCCCAAGGATGAGGTCCTGGAGAAGACAGGGTGCGTGGTTGCCGTCCGTGACGTCTCTTTCTCCGTCAAGAGGGGCGAATTTTTCGTCATCATGGGACTGTCCGGGAGCGGGAAGTCGACACTGATTCGCATGCTTCTGCGCCTCATCCAATCCACGAGCGGCAGCATCAAAATCGACGGAGAGGACATCCTCCAGTACTCGAAGCAAAAGCTTATGAACCTCCGCCGTCATACGACGAGCATGGTCTTCCAGTATTTCGGGCTCCTGCCCCACCGCACGGTTCTCGACAACGTGGCCTACGGCCTCAAGATCCGCGGCGTGTCCAAGGAGGAACGGTACGCCACGGCGGAGCAGGCCATCGAAACGGTGGGACTGAAGGGCTGGGAACAGTACCTTCCCCGTGCCCTGAGCGGGGGCATGCAGCAGCGCGTGGGCATCGCCCGCGCCCTCGCCACGGACCCGGAGATTCTTCTCATGGATGAGCCCTTCAGCGGTCTCGATCCCCTTATTCGCCGCGAGATGCAGGACGAACTCATCGATCTCCAGGAAAAGGTGCAGAAAACCATTATCTTCGTCACCCACGATCTCCACGAAGCGCTGAAACTCGGTGACCGCATCGTCATTATGCGTGACGGCGTCGTCGTTCAGATCGGCGCGCCCGAAGATGTCATCACATCGCCCGCCGACGATTACGTGCGCGAATTCGTCCAGGACGCGTCACCGGCGAAGGTGCTCACGGCGGGCACCATCATGGACGAACCCGCCGTCCTTCTCTATGAGTGGCAGGGACCGAAAGCGGCCCTCCGCATGATGAGTTCGTCAAGAGAGGACTACGGCTTCATGGTGGGGAAAAACCGTCGCTTCCTCGGCCTTATTACCCTGAAGCAGCTCAAGAGCCGCGTCAACGACAAGACCCTGTCCCTCACGGACATTCTGGTAACCGATGTAGCCACCACGAACCCCGAAACGGTGCTTGAAGAACTCTTTCCCCTCGCCGCCGAGGCCGATTACCCTATCGCCGTGGTGGACGATAGGAACCGCTTAGTGGGCGAGATACAGATCAGCGCCATTTTCGAGAGCATGATTCAAGACAAGGAGGCGGCCGACAATGAATGAGTTCCCCGCATTTCTCACTATACCGCTGGCGGACTGGATCGACGCACTCGTCGATTGGCTCCTCACCAACTTTTCGGATGTTTTTGACGCCATCGGCCAATTCCTTCTGGTCATGCTTCTCAACATCGAGCGTTTTCTTCTCATCCTGCCCTGGTGGCTCGTGATTATCGTCGTCGCCGCGGCCAGCTACTGGATCATACGAAGCTGGAAAATGGCCGTCGCCCTGCCTGTCCTGTTGATGCTGATCGGCAGTTTCGGGTACTGGGAGCTGGGCATGATGACTCTGGCACTGACCATATCGGCGGTCATTGTCGCCCTGATCGTGGGCATTCCCATCGGCATTCTCATGGCCAAGAGCGACATGGCGGAATCGATTATCCGTCCCATCCTGGATGCAATGCAGACCATGCCCAGCTTCGTTTACCTCATCCCGGCGCTCATGTTCTTCGGACTGGGGAAGGTACCCGCCCTCATCGCCACCCTGATCTACGCCGTTCCCCCTGTGATCCGGCTGACCAATGTCGGCATTCGTCAGGTCTCCAAGGAAGTCATCGAGGCGGCGAGGGCCTTCGGTGCCAGTCCCCGGCAGATCCTCTTCGAGGTACAGATACCCCTTGCCATCCCATCCATCATGGTAGGCGTAAATCAGACGACAATGATGGCTCTCGCCATGGTGGTGATCGCATCGATGATCGGTGCACGCGGTCTCGGGCTGGAAGTCCTCCTCGCCATCAACCGGATCGAGGTGGGCAGGGGATTCGAGGCGGGTATCAGCATCGTCTTTCTCGCCATCATTATCGACCGTCTCACCCACGCACTGGGCGCGCGACAGGAAAAACAGCTGACCGGTTCAGGTTCGTAAAAAACAAAAAGGAGGGATCACCCCGCAGGCGATACCTCCTTTTTTCGTGCAGCAGGAATTCCTCTCGACCCTTCCCCTATAGACGGTAGACACGCTCCCCCGGCAAAACGGTAAACCCGTTCTCCAGAAGGGCCTCGATGGCCTCGTCGGTCCTGTTGAAGCGGAAGATAATGAGCGCGTTCTCACCGCTCCGGTCGACGAAGGCGTAGGAATACTCCACGTTCACGCCCCGTTTACCCAGTATCTCCAGGATACTGTGCAAGCCGCCCGGCCGGTCGGGCACCTCAACGACCACCACGGGCGATCGCTTCACGGTGAAACCCTCAGCGTTCAGGGCCTGTTCCGCCGCATTTGTGTCGTTGACGATGAGGCGCAGGATACCGAAATCTGCGGTATCGGCAAGTGAGAGCGCCCGAATATTGATATCAGCGTCTTTCAGAACACGGGTTACATGTTCCAGTCCGCCCGGTTTATTTTCCAAAAAGATGGAGATTTGATCCACTTTCATAGAAGGCCTCCTCACTCATCGTTAGATATTTCTGTTGTCCACTACACGCTCGGCCTTGCCTTCGAACCGCTGGAGGCTCTTCGGCTCGACCAGCTTGACGTCCACGGAGACGCCGATATAGTCCTTGATATCCCGCGCGATGCGCCTCTCCAGGTTCTGAAGCTCGCGGATCTCATCGGAAAAGATCGTTTCGCTCACCTCCACGCGCACCTCGAGGGAGTCGAGATTGTCTTTCCGGTCCACGATAAGCTGATAGTGCGGCTCCAGTCCCTCGATGGCGAGCAGGACGCTCTCTATCTGCGACGGGAAGACATTGACACCGCGAATGATGAGCATGTCGTCGGTCCGTCCCGAGACGCGCGCCATCCGCGTCAGTGTCCGTCCGCAGATGCAGGGTTCCCGCATGAGGTGGGCCAGGTCGCGGGTGCGGAAGCGGACAAGGGGAAAGGCCTCTTTCGTCAGGGTGGTGAAGACCAGTTCGCCTGTTTCCCCGTTCGGCATCACCTCACCCGTCTCCGGGTTGATCGTTTCGACGATGAAGTTGTCTTCGAAAACGTGGAGCCCGTTCCGGCCCTCGATGCACTCCATGGCCACGCCGGGGCCGATGATCTCCGACAGGCCGTAGATGTCGAGCGCCGTGATGCCCAGACGGTTTTCGATCTCCCTGCGGATCTGTTCGCTCCAGGGTTCCGCGCCGAGAATGCCCACGCGCAGCTTCAACGAGCGGACATCAATGCCCATTTCCTCGCCCTGCTCCGCCAGATACAGGGCATAGGACGGCGTGCAGCAGATGGCCGTCGGACCGAAATCCTGGAGGATCATCAACTGTTTTTTCGTGCTTCCGCCCGACATGGGCACCACGCTGGCCCCGAGTTTCTCCGCCCCGTAGTGGGCACCGAGACCGCCGGTAAAGAGGCCGTAGCCGTAGGAATTCTGAATCATGTCGTTTTTCGTGAGTCCCGCCGCGACAAAGGACCGCGCCATCAGCTCCGCCCAGGTCTCGATGTCACGTTTCGTATACCCCACGACGGTCGGCTTCCCTGTCGTACCCGATGATGCATGGAGACGAACGATACTGCTCATGGGCACGGCAAAAAGTCCGAAGGGATAGTTGTCTCTCAGGTCCTGTTTCGTGGTAAAGGGAAGGCGGCGCAGGTCGTCGAGTGTCCTGATATCGTCGGGCGTGACATCCGCCTCGTCAAAGGCGGTTTTGTAGAAACCGACGGTGTGATAGACGCGCTCCACCACTTGTTTGAGACGCTTGAGTTGAAGTGCTTCCAGTGCTTCTCGCGGTAACGTTTCGAATTCCTCGTTGAAAATCATCGGGCATACTCCTCTTTTTTTCGTCTGTCTTGTTGTGACAAATTTTCAGTGAATATTCCAGCTTTTTTTCCGGCGCAGCCGATGACGATTGACACCCCCTCGGACCCTCTGCTATATCAGTGGCGTTAATGTGAACAGCGAGCGCTCTTCACACGTCTTACGGCCTCAGCACGAGAGACGGAAAGGACATCCCCGGGCAATGACATCTCCCTCACGTACGAACGATCCCCACCGGTGGCTTGTCTTCGCCATCATTTCATCCGCCTATTTCTTCGTCTACTTTCACCGCGTGTCCACCTCGGTCATCGCGCGGGATCTCTTGATCGCTTTCCAGACACACGCCACGGCGCTGGGCATCATGTCGTCCATGTACTTCTATGTCTACGCCGTGGAGCAGCCCTTCGTCGGCTACCTCACCGACCGGCTGGGACCACGCCGTGTCGTGGGTTTCTGGACCATCATCGCCGCCTGCGGGTGTGTCGTCTTCGGCCTCGCCCCGACGATTTTCTGGGCCGCCGTGGGGCGGGGTCTCATCGGGCTCGGCGTCGGTGGTGTCTATGTGCCCGCTCTCAAATCGTTTTCCATCTGGTTTCGCAAGCGGGATTTCGCCACCCTGACGGGACTCTTTCTCGCCGTGGGCAACCTGGGCGCCATCGTGGCCACGACGCCGCTCGTCTGGATTACGAAGTCCTGCGGCTGGCGGCAGGGCTTTCTCATCATCGGCGGCATCAGCCTGGTGATCGCCGCGGCGACGCTCCTCCTGCTCCGCGACCACCCGCGCATGCTCTCTCGGGAGGACGAAACGGCGCACGATCAGGCGGGAGACACCGGTGAAAGCCGGAAAACCATCATCCTCCGGGTCGTTACCTCCTTTTCCTTCTGGAGCTTCGCCGCAATTCTCTTCGGTTCCATGGGCGCTTTCCTCACCCTGCAAGGCCTCTGGGCGGCACCCTTCCTCATGTCCGTTTACGGATTGGACCTCTCCCGGGCGAGTAATCTGAATATGCTCATTCCCATCGGATTCGTTGTCTTCTCGCCGTTGTGGGGATGGCTGGGCAACAGCGTTTTCCGCCGAAAGACGGACCTGCTGATCACCCTCCTCGCCGTGATGACCCTTGTCTGGCTGGCCATCACGATGCCCGCACACGTACTGGGCATCGCGGGTGTATCGGCTGTCATGTTCGTATCGGGCGGTCTGGCCTGCGGCATTGCGACGACGGTCTGGACACTTGTCCGCGAAACCACGCCACAGCACATCCTGGGCGCGGCCTCGGGCCTTCTCAATCCCTTTCCGCTCTTCGGCGTCGCCGTTTTTCAGAGTATCACGGGCGCCGTCCTCGACTGGGTGGGAATACGGGACGGCATGTATCCCCCCGTGGCGTTCCGATATGCCTTCGTCATCTGCCTCCTGGCAACGGGCACCTGCCTCATCCTCTCCTTCTTCGTGGCCCGTCACCTGTCGCGGACAGAACAGGGTCGAGTGTAACGCCCTGTCGTCAAGCCTCACTGTTACAGATCGGGCAGCGTCCGCAGGATGTCTTCCTGGCCGACAACGCCGACGAGTTTCCCCTTGTCCACGACGGGGAGGGTATAGAACTTCTTCTCTACCATGATCGTTGCCGCATCTTCGATGCTCGTGTCGGGAGACACGGTCACCACATCCGTGGTCATGGCGTCGGCGACGGTAGTGGCGGCGATTTTCTCGATTTCCCGTTCCAAATGTTTCATGGACACGAGGGGAACATAGCCATCAAGAACGGTGAAAAAAGACGGAAGGGAAAGATTTTTCTGCTGCGTGATAAGATCGCTCTGGCAGAGAATCCCCCGAAGTTTACCGTCGGCATCGACAACGGGAACACCGTTGATATGCTTTTCGATAATGATCCTGACCGCATCCTTGATATCCGTTTCCGGCGATACGGTCACCACATCCGTCGTCATAACATCTTTTACTGTCTGCATTCCTTCCGTCCTCCCGGTTAGAAAAAAAGAATCTTGTGTCCGACCTCTCACATCCGGCACAGGCCGGCAGTTACGCGGCGTCCCACTGTCCGGCGGCGCGCAGGTCCGATAAGACCTTTTTCGCCATATCCTTTAGTACCATATAATCCGTCTTGGCAACACGGTTCAGGGGCAGTGTACCCGTCCCCAGGATCACCACGTGGCTCGGACGGGAATAGGACGAGATGTCCTGACAGGCCGCAATCACGTCGTCGGCCGTCACCGCCGCGCCATCGGCGACCTCCACGAAGGCCATGATGGCCTCCGTCCAGATGTTGTGCTCCACGCCGATGCAGGCGACGGCCGTCACGGCCCCCATGAGTTTATTTGCAATATGGTTCTCCACGTCCTCGGGATAGACCTGGTAGCCCTTGGGCTTGATCACCAGTTTCGACCGGCCCGCGAAATGGAGACCGTCATCATCGTAGTAGCCCAGGTCGCCCGTGTAGCAGAAGCCGTCACGCGAGATAGTCTGCGCCGTCTTGTCATCATCGTTCAGGTATCCGAGAAAGACCTGCGGGCCGGAGAAGCATATCTCTCCCACCCGGCCGGGCTCCTTTTCGGGGCCCGCCGTGCCGTCGGTCTTCATGCCATCCCGGACGCTGATGGGGCAGAGCGGCATATCGTAGCCGATCCCCTTGACCAGATCGTCGACGGATGCCCTGGGATCGGTGTAGGTGCAGAAACCCGCCGTTTCCGTGAGTCCAAGTCCCGTGCCGATCTGAGGGGCCATGCGGGACATCTTCTCCAGAAATTCCCGCGACACGGCCTGGCCGCCGTAGATGGCGAACCGCAGGGTGGAGAGATCGTACGTGTCGTAAGAGGGCAGGCGCCATTCCATGTTGAAGAGCGCCGGTATCTGGCCGAGCATGGTCACCCGGTGTTCCTGTATCGCCGCCAGGCTCTTTTCCGGGTCGAAGATGTGGAGAATCACCGCGACGCCGCCGCCGTAGATGGTCGTGGCGAGCTGTTCCGTCACGCATCCCACGTGGGACGGGGGCAGATTGATAAGCATGCGGTCCCCGTCGGACATCTCAAATCCCACGCCGAGGCCGATGTTCTGGACGAGAATGTTCTCGTGGCAGAGAAGGGCCGCCTTGGGCGAACCCGTCGAGCCCGTGGTGAAAATGATGAGGGCGGGATCGCGCTTTGTCACGGCCCGCCGCGCCTTTTTCACGGAACCGGTGAGAAGGCTCAGAAGAAAGACCTTCTTGATATCGCGGGCGAAGGCGCCGATGCCCGTGGCACCCTCCATAATGAGGTCCTCTTCCTTCTGGAACTGAATCCAGTGCCTGATGGAGGGTGACGTCGTCATGACATCGGCGATGATGGGCCGGAAATCCGCCACGGGCGTCTTGCCGAGAAAAAAGTAGGCCTTCGGCTGCATCTTCTCCATACACGCCTGGATCTCCTTCGTCTTGAGACGCAGGTCCAGCGGCGCGACGATGACGCCGATCCGGTAACAGGCGTACATGAGATAGACGTGCTCCTTGAGAAGCGGCAGAGAGGTGGCGACGATGTCTCCCTTTTTCAACCCCATGGAGAGAAGCTTCGCCGCGAAGGCGGAAACGGAAGTATCGAACTTTTTCCAGGTAACCGTCTCTCCCGTATTGTATTCGATGATAGCGGTCTCTTTCGGTTTACTCTTCGCGTAGTCGGTGATGTAATCGGCCATGCAGGGGAGCAGTTCCCCGTATCGCCGGACACATTCCTCTTTCTGGCTGGCATTCATGCGACCCTCCCTGTTGTAACGGGACGAGACTCCTCGTTCTCCGGTAACGACGATTCTGTTCCATGCCCATGGGAAACACCGCCGGGGCTGTCCGGCGGTCCACGATGACCGTCCCCCCTATTTCTATCCGTAAAAAAGGAAATGAGACGTATGGACTATAGAACCGCCGGTGCGCCACTGTCAAGAAAAAGGGAAGGCCGAGGCAGGCGCACACCGTGACGGGAAAGAAGACACATCGTTTCTATAAGAAATAACGGCACACCACGAGCAACTTCTCAAAAACAAATGGCATCTCGAGCAGGCATCCACACGATGTCTATCAGCCTGTTGATAAGCCTGTTGACAGCTTTCGCAACGTCTTTAAATCAAGAACAAAAATCCACATTGCACACATTTTACGCACCGAAATAATTACGTAATATCAAATTGTTAGGTATATTATCAGGGATTTTAAGCCTTTCCCGGACTCCCCCTAAAAAAATACCACACGTTATCAACAATTCCCACCGGCGCGGTCCGATTTTGCACGGTCCTTGCTAAAGCAAACAGCCGTGCCACGCCGCGTGCGGGCCTCATTTTTTTATATTTTCGACGTCCGGCGACCCCGGCACGCATGATCATATGGAGCATGCGGACGCAAAGCCGCCTTTCATGTTTGACATAGTTCACCGGACCTTGTAAAGTACCCGTAACAACACTGAAAAAAGCGCTAACACGCTACACGATCGGGTCAGAAAAGACATCGTCAGCCCCGTGACACGGTGCCGCGGACAGACAGACACCGTACACTGGGGGACTCCGCGCGGAGTCGAGGAGACCGCACGATGAACGAATCCTTCGCCATGGCTGTCTTCACGGAAATGCGGAAGGAAATAAACCTGCGCATACAGACTCACACGACCCTGGTAACGGCGAAGATCGCCACCGCCGGGGCCATGTTCGCCTTTCTCCTGAAAATCGCCCCCGTCGAATCCACCGCCACCCTGGGATTCATGGCCGTCCCCGTCATCTGCATGATCTACGACATCATGATCGCGAAAAACATCCGCAACATCCACCGCATCGCCATCTTCATCCGCGACAGGATCGAGGGAGACATTTTCAAGACGGGGATGTGGGAGCAATGCGCCGGGCAACACAGCACGAAAAGCCGCTGCTACGGCCTCATGGATATTTTCTTCCTGTCTCTCTTTACGGGCGTGGTCATGCTCATCTGCGATTATCTTCTGTACGAATCGCTGCCCGCCTTCCTGCCCTGCGCCCCGATCCGGCAGGCGGTATACGTCCTCCCCGTCGTCTTTTTCATCATCGTCGTCCTCTACATGAAGCGGGCGATCCTCTATTTCGAGCCGCGGGAAAATGAATAGAGATTCAGGATACCTTAGAGTTTATTGATAATGCTTTCACGGCTCCGTGTACTGGTTTGACTTCTTATGTATTCTCCAAAGGGTAAAATGGTGCACTGGAGGCGAGCCATGTCTAAAACCGTAACCTTGCGGCTTCCCGATGACAAGTATGACCGTTTCCGCAGAATGGCCGAGCGGGAGAACCGTCCTCTTTCCAATTTTATCGAGACAGCGGTATCACGATACGTGGAAAATGAAATATTTGCGGATGAATTTGAAATGAGAGAAATCGAAGAAAACGCGGAACTGAATCGCAGCTTGAAACGGGGAATCGACGATGCCACAGCACGCCGGGGACGTTCCGTGTGAGTATCAGATATTTGAGACGGAGGAATTCGTAAAGAAGCTCGAAGCCTTGCCCGCTCAGAACAGGCGTTTTATCACGCGGTAGCTTAACGACTACATATACCCGCAACTCCGGAAAGATCCTTTTTTCGGTCCCACCATCAGAAAATTGCGAGGATATCGTCCCGACACCTGGCAGTATCGCGTGGGGCGGTTTCGGGCTTTTTACGCAGTCGATCAGGACGAGCGAATTGTTTTCATGCTCACTGTTGATGATCGTCGGGATGCGTACCGGTAGCTTTATTAAGGCTTTGTCGCCACCCGCCCGTAAACATCACCGAAAACCATCGTGTCCGGTTCCGCGGTGATGGCTTTCATGATCTCTTCCGCCGACACCCACGTGTCCAGGGCGAAGGTCATCGATTCCTGGCGGGAGTAGTTGAAACGGTAGTCGCCGAGGGCGGCGAGATATTCGCAGCATTCTTTCGTGGAGTCGAGGAATTCCGCGGCGAATTCGAAGGAGACGGCGGGGCCGGGCCGGGTCATGCCTCTCAGGACGGCCCGTTCGAAGCCCTCCACGTCGATCTTGATAAAAACCGGGACGCCGTACTCCGCCATGAGCAGATCCAGTGTCGTCACGGGTACGGTGACCGTTTCGCTCCAGTGGTGGGAGGTAAAGCGGCCGCTCGACCGGGTGCGCTCGATCCAGTCGGGGGAGAGCGTGGACAGCGTGTGCTCCTCCCCGATCATCAGCTCCGCCTCGCCTTCGCTGTCGCCGAGGGCCTTTGCCACCAAGGTCACGTCGCGGTCCCGGCCGAAGGTGCGGCGCAACTGACGCATGCAGGCGTCCTGCGGCTCCACGGCGACGACCCGGGCGCCGAGATCGCGGAATATGCGCGTCCTGTTCCCCATGTTCGCCCCCACGTCGAAGCAGATGTCTCCCGCGTCTATGAACTGGCCGTAGAAGCGGCGCATGGCCTGCGTTATCTCGTAGGTCTTTCGGTGGAAGAGGCTCTCATAGAGGTCGATAAAACGAAGAGAAAGTGATTTTCCCATAACGATCATATCGCTTTCCGAACCGTGCCGTCTTTTTCACGGTTCTCGGTACAGTACATACGCTCTAGCACAATAACCGCCATAATTAAACTATGAAATTCCCGCGGACCTGTGATAAGGAAGTGTGACTGAAATGCCGTCCCGCGGGAGAAAGAATCTTGTGAGGACGGGGTTATGTGAGAAGGTGCCATGAAGCGTTTCCTGCTAAAAGTGCTGCCGGCGAACCGGCATATCTACAGCTTCTGCCGGGGCTACCTGGACCGGATGAACGGCGAGAACAACGCCGATATCGAGACGAACGGCGAACTGGACCTGATGCAAAAGACCTTCGGGACGTTCACCACCGTCTTCGATGTGGGCGCGCACGTGGGTGACTGGACGGCGCTCGCCCTGTCCATCAATCCGCGTCTCGCCGTCCACTGCTTCGAGCCGAGCCGTCATACCTTCGAACTCCTGACACAAAAGGCGTTTCCCGACAGCGTCGTCCTGAACAACTGCGGCCTGAGCTCCTCGCGGGGAGAACGGATCCTCTACCTCTTCGGCGAGGGCGCGGGCATCAACTCCCTCTATCAGCGGCAGGGCCTGGAGGACGGGTGGAACCTGGAGACACAGACACAGACGGAGACGGTGACGCTGGACACCCTCGATCGCTACTGTGCCGAGAAGGGGATCGCACACATCGACTTTCTGAAATGCGACGTGGAGGGACACGAGCTCGACGTCTTCCGGGGCGGGCAGTCACTCATCGCCGAACAGAGGATCACCTATATCCAGTTTGAGTACGGGGGCTGCAACATCGACGCGCGGACCTTTCTGGCCGATTATTTCGCGTTCTTCACGGCGGCCCGCTACCGCCTGTACAAGATATTCCCCGGCCATCTCCGATTCATCCCCCGCTACGACCAGCGCCTGGACAACTTCCAGTACCAGAACTGGCTCGTCGTGAGAGAGGACGCGGAGCTGCCGCCCGGCCTCGTCGTGGCGGAATAACCGGCCGGAAAAAGGATGCATCCATGCGCTATGTCAATCTCATCAGGAACATCGCCAACTGGCGGACCTACCTGAACCTGAAGTTCGGCCTGGACACGGCCGATCCCGTGGTCTGGACGACACGGACGGGCATCACCGTGACGACGCCCCGGCGCATGATGCAGACCTTCAAAGAAATATTCATGGACGAGTGCTACATGGCGGGCCTGGGGCGACCCGTCCCGAAAGACGCCGCCGTCATCGACATCGGGGCGAACGTGGGATATTTCTCTCTCTTCGCCGCGCACCGCTTCGACAATCCCCGGATCATCGCCGTGGAACCCATACCGGCGAACTTCGCCCTCCTGGAAAAGCACCGGGACATCAATCCGTCGGTCCGGCTCTCCTGCCTCCAGGCGGCCGTAGGCAGCGGCCGGGGAACTCTGACGCTCTCCTTCAACGAAGCGGACAGTTTTACCACGAGCGCCACCGTCTTTACCGAATACCACCCGGAGGATACGGTGATCGAGGTGCCCTGTCTCAGCATTCCGGATCTCCTCGCCGATTACGGGCTGTTGCAGTGCGACCTTCTCAAGATGGACTGCGAGGGCGCGGAGTATGATATCCTCTACACGTGCCCCCGGGAGGTCTTCGCGCATATCGACCAGATGGCGCTGGAGGTGCACCGGGGTCCGCACGAGTGCGAAAACATCGACGCCCTCGATGCCTATCTGCAATCGCTGGGATACGAAACACGCCGGAAACCCGTCGGGATGTTGTGGGCATGGCAGAAATAGGTGACAAACGCCGCATCGCCGTGGTCATTCCGAAATACGGCCTCGTGGGCGGCGCGGAGCAGTTCGTGGCCGAGGTGACGGAACGGTGCGCCCGGAACCCGGCGTACGACATGCACGTCTTCGCCAACCGGTGGCAGGCGCTCTCGGAGAACGTCACCTTCCACAAAGTGCCCGTCATCACCTTCCCCAAGTTTCTGACGACGCTCAGTTTCGCCTACTTTGCCAACCGCCTGATTGCGGCGGAGCCCTTCGATCTCATCCACGCCCAGGACCGCATCTTCGACGCGGACCTCTTCACCATGCACGGCGTGCCGCACGCCTTCTGGATACATCACATCCGGCGCAAGGCCCTGAGCCTCCACGACCGCGCCACGGCCTCCGTGGAAAAACGCCTCATGGCGAATCCCCGGTGCCGCTGCTACATGCCCGTCTCGCATCTCGCCGCGGAAAAGGTACGGGAGGCCTACGATATCGACGACGAGACGGTCAGGGTCGTTCATCCCGGCATCGACAGGGAGCGTTTTCTCTCTGTGGAGCGAGAGGCGTGCCGCGGGGAACTGTGCCGGCGCTTCGGCATCGATGCAAAAGCGCGCATCGTCCTCTTCGTTTCCATGAACTTCGAGATCAAGGGCCTCGACCGGATCATGCGGGCCGTCGCCGCGGCGCAGAAGCACGACCCGAACCGTCCCATAACGCTGGTCATCGCGGGAAAGGGCGACGAGCGGAAATACCGGCGCCTGGCCGCGGAAGAAGGGATTGCCGACAGTGTCGTTTTCACGGGCGTCTGGACAGACCGCCTGGAACGTCTCTACGCGGCGGGGGACCTGTTTATGATGCTCTCGCGCTTCGACACCTTCGGCATCACCGTCCTCGAAGCCATGGCATCGTCACTGCCCGTCATAATCAGTACCACTGTGGGTGCCCGGGACGTGGTAACAAACGGCGTGAACGGGTTCATCATCGGCGATGACGACGACACGGAGGCCGTCGCCGCGCGGATCGGTGAATCTCTGCGGGACGAAACGCGTGCTGCCATGGGCAGGGCGGCGCGGGAGACGGCGGCTAACCATACCTGGGACGCCGTGGCCGAAACGATAGAGGGACTTTACCGGCACTACCTGAGGCGATGACGACCGCAGGAAACGAAAAGGGAACGATCGACGGAACAATGCAAGCAGAAAAAGACACAGCGACGCCGGACATCTCCGTTATCGTGGTCACCTACAACACGGCGACGCTCATCGAGCGGTGCCTCGCCTCCGTTCTCGCGGCGACGGGGGTCACCGCCGATATCCGCGTCGTGGATAACGCCTCCTCCGACGGGACCGCCGCCGTGGTGCGCCGCGACTTTCCGTCGATCCCCTGTGTTGAAAACAGGGAGAACACGGGCTTCGCCGCCGCGAACAACCAGGTACTCCCGGACTGCACGGGGCGGTACGTCCTTTTTCTGAACCCCGACACGGAAGTGAAGCCGTCGTCCCTTGCGGCCATGGTCTCTTTCATGGACGGGCACCCGGCAGTGGGACTCGCCGGCGCGCGCATCGTCTATCCCGACGGCACGCCCCAGTGGTCCGTCGCGTACCAGTATCCCAGCGAACGCTACGCGCGGGAAGAGCTCCGCCATCTCCCGGGCGAGATCGCCTGCGTCCTGGGAGCGGCCATGATCGCCCGCGCCGACCTGGTCCGTACGCTGGGCGGCTTTGATGACGATTACTTCCTCTACGGGGAGGACCAGGACCTCTGCCTGCGGATCAGGCGGGCGGGATTCGCAATCGGTGTTGTGGACGACGCCGTCGTCATACACCACGGCGGTCACAGCGAAAAGGACACCCAGCCGGCGGAGGTCTGGAAAAAGAAGGTCCATGCGGAATACCTCTTTTACGAGAAGCACTACCGGCCGGAGACGATCCGGCGCATCCGCCGGGCGGACATGATAAAGGCGTGGTGGCGCATGGTCACCCTGCGATATTTTCCGTTTCTGGAAAAAGACAGGGCGCGGGCGAAAGAAAAGCTTGAAAAATATCGCGTCATTTATCATGCTGTCAGGCACTATCACGGACCGGAGTCGGAAGGATAACCATGGAACGGGCACCGTCACAGTGCATCCTCTGCAACAGCACCCGCCGTACCCTGTTGTTTCAGCAGGGGCAGTGGACCGTCTACAAGTGCGCCGAGTGCGGCCTCGGCGTCCTCGACCCCCGGCCGGACCCGGACGAACTGGATGAACTCTACCGGCGGGAGTATTTTTCAAGTCACTACGACAAGGGCGTCGCCGTGGGGTCGCCGGAAATGAAACGGCGCATCTCCCAGGAGGATCACCGGATCAAGTTCTTCCGCCTGCTGAAGAAGAGCGGCCGCATTCTCGATATCGGCTGCGGCATGGGGTACTTCCTGCATGCCTGTCGCCCCTTCGGCTACCAGGTGGAGGGCATGGACGTCTCCGGCGATTCCGCATCCTATGTGCGAGAGGAACTGGGCATACCCGTCACCACCGGCATGATCGACGAGGTGGAATTCGACGAGGGGTCTTTCGATATCATCACCATGTGGCATGCCCTGGAACACGTGCCCGACCCCCGCGTCCACGTGGCGAAGGCCTGGCGGTGGCTGAAGCCGGACGGACTCTTTGTCGTGGATGTCCCCAATCACGAGGGGACCGACGCGGTCAACATGTGGGACACGTGGACGGGATGGAGCCTGCCCTACCACCTCTACCATTTTACACCGGCCACGCTGACGGCGCTCCTGTCGCTCTCCGGCTTCGAGCCCGTGCGGGCGAAGTACTACCACTCGGAATACATCAAGGAAAAGCTGAAACGGATTCCCCTCGTGGGGCTCGTGGCCCGGCCCATCGCAAAACTCTATTCCGGGAACAGCGTCGCCGTGGCGGCGAGAAAAAAGGATTGAAGGATTAAGTCGATTTTCCATGGGAAAGACGAGACACATCGACAGACTGATTGAAAGCGGCACATTCCGCTTCGACACACTCACGGTGAGCGGCGTCGACAATGGCGTCGTGTGCGACTTTCACTCGCCCGCGATAGCGGAGCAGGAAACAAACCTCTTTCACCATGACGTGGCGAGCGGTGACGACTACTGCGACCTCCTCCATGACTTTGTGGCCGTGGGCATGACGAACCGGCGGCCCGCGCCCGTCGTGCGCTTCGCCGACGGTGAATACGCCTTCTACGACGGCGACCTTCAGTGCAACGGTCTCTACCGGCAGGCGGAATCGACGGCCGCCATCAGGGAGGCCATGGCCGTCCATGTCGACGCGCTGACAACGCTCGCCGCGACGGGCAAACTGGCGCCGCTTATCTTTCCGGGGAACACGGACCGGAAGCGGCGCGGCGTCGCGGCCTTTTTCCGCAGGGCCGACGGGTCCGAGACGGCGGCCCGCTTCGTGGACCTTCTCCATGAGAGCGGGATCGAGCTGACAAAGGAAAACTACATTCCCTTCTACATCGTCTATGCCTATCTCACATCATGGTCATTCGCCACCCTCGTGGACGGCAGAAATATCTCAATCATCGGTTCCGACTGCGACGGCGATGCCTGCCGCGCATGGTTCGCCCGTTACGGCAGTGAGCCCCATATCGCCTCCGTGGAAATCCCGCAGTCCTACATGGCAACACGCTGGCCGTCCGTACGGGACGCGGTCCTGGATGCCATCCCCGGCGACACTGATCTCTGCCTGGTCGGAGCGGGCATCGGGTCACTGCTCGTGTGCGTCGATGCGGCGCTCCGGTGCCGCATACCCGCCATCGACGCCGGCCATGTCCTGAACATGATGAACGGCCGGGAAGACAAATCGCAGGGTCCGCGTCTCTACACCGTGCACAGCGACACGCATGAACATGATGAAGGATCCTCTTAGAAAATACCGGCACCGGTGGCGGGCATGGCGGAACGAACGCCGGCTCGCGCGGGAAGGACGGTACTACGCCGACCGTTTCGCGGCGCTCGGCCTGTCATTGCCCGACGATGCGGACATCCGCGCCGCCCTGGACCGCGCTTTTCCCGGGCGGCGGCCGAAACGGCGGGGTGAACTGTCCGTCCTCGCCCTCTACCCCCACTATAACTGGGAAAACTACGCCCTCAAACCGGCGCTGGAGAAATTCGGACACGTCCGCCACTACGACTGGTGCAGTGAGTTCGATCACCAGCAACCGGACTGGCACAGAGGCATAAGGGCTCGGATGAACGAGGCCCTCGTCGACCGGGTGCGGATGTGGGTGGAGCAGGACGAAACGGATGTCATATTCACCTACCTGACGGGCGCCCTGGTCACCACGGAAACGGCGGCGGCGCTCCATTCACTCGCCATTCCCATGGTGAATCTCAGCCTCAACGACAAGGAATATTTCGTGGGCAGGATCGTCGACGGCCAGGCCATGGGGCTGCGGGACATCTGCCGCTATTTTCATCTTTCCTGGACGAGCACGGAAGACGCGCTCGTCAAGTACCGCGTGGAAGGAGGAACCCCTATCTATATGCCGGAGGGGGCCAATCCCGACATCCACCGCCCCTGCGACGTGGAGAAGATCTACGACGTCATCTTTGTGGGCCAGTGCTACGGCAACCGGCCTGAGGTCATCGAGGCAGTGCGCCGGGCCGGCATTGATATTCGCGCCTTCGGTCCGGGGTGGCCCGCGGGGCCTCTCGCGACGGAGGACATGGTGACGCTCTATTCGCAAAGCAGAGTCAGCCTCGGCTTCGGCGGTGTTGCAAGCCACCGGGACACCTTCTGCCTGAAGGGCCGCGACTTCGAGATCCCCATGAGCGGCGGGCTTTACCTTACCGAGTATCACCCGGAACTGGAAACAGTGTACCGTATCGGCGAAGAAATCGTCACCTACAAGGGAACGGACGATCTCATCGACACGATCCGCCATCTTCTCGCCCACCCCGACGAGGCGGACCGCATCAGGCGCGCGGGCCGTGCCCGGGCGCTCGCGGACCATACCTGGGAAATGCGCTTTGAAAGGGTCTTCCGCCTCCTCGGCGTCCTGGAATAAAAAAGCCTTCTACACAATGCGGGATGGGAAATGCTATGGTGCGGGAGAAATTGCGTCCAGTGCGGGACGCAGACCCGCGACGATGTGAGCCGGCGTCATCTCCTCGAGGCACCGGCTGACACCGGACCCCTTACACCCCTTCTCATGGCAGGGGCTGCAGGACATGCCGGGTTTGATGACGCTATGCTCCGCGCCGGCGGGCGCCCAGTCGTGCCAGTCCGTGGGACCGTAAATGGTCACCGTGGGTGTCCCCACGGCGGCGGCGATGTGGGGGGCCGCACTGTCCACGCCCGCATGGAGGCGGCTGCGCCGTAAAAGCGCGGCCAGCTCCGCGAGGTTCGTCGTGCCCGCAAGGTTTCGGACGTCACCCGGACACCGGTCAGCAATCTCCCGGGCCCGGGGGTATTCCTCTTCCGTCCCCACAATGACGACGGCGATCCCGGGATAGTCGGCGTGTATCTCGCTGATGACGCCCGCCCACGTTTCCGCCGGCAGTTCCTTGTAGGACCAGCGCGAAAAAGGATTGACGGTCATCCAGGGACGGTCTTCCAGACCCGCGTCATAGATGCGGCCGTCGACGGCCTTTTCCACCGCCGCCGTCACCCACAGAGCGGGACGGGCATCGGCGGGCGCGGGGACACCGAATCCTTCCACCACATAGAGTGACTGATCGACAGCGCCGGGATGGTGCTTCTCGATTCGCGGCAGCGGCGCGAGGTGGGTGAAGAACCGGTTTCTCCAGGTATACCCGGGATAGTACAGGGCGGCACGCAACGGCGCGCCGGACAAAAATGCCATGTAGGCACCCCGATCGTCGGAACGAAGATCGAAGACGAGATCAAAGCGTTCCCGCCTGAGCGCCCGGACGAGTTGCACCTGCGCCGCCGGCCCCGCTAAGAGTCCCTTCGTCCGGGGCACCTCAAAGACCGCTCGAAGGGCGGGGTCTCCCCGGAGGAGGCCGCCGCACCCGGCACGGAGGAGAAGTGACACCGTGGCCTGGGGAAAGGCCGCGGCCACGGCCCTGACGGTGGGCGTCGACCAGACGACATCGCCGATATCACCGAGCTGAATAACGAGAATGCGTTTCACCGCATCCGTGCGTATGGGATTCTGCTGCCCTTTTACCAGCACCGGCACACACTCCCTGAGGTTGTTCTACGCAGACGCCTTTTTCGCCGCCGCAAAGGTATTTGACAGCAGCATGGCGATCGTCATCGGGCCCACGCCGCCCGGCACGGGCGTGATATAGGATGCCTTCAGCGACGCCTCGTCGAAGGCCACGTCGCCGACGAGTTTCTTCCCCTCCAGGCGGTTGACGCCCACGTCGATGACCACCGTCCCGTCGCTGATCATATCGCCCCGTATCATCTCCGCCTTCCCCGCGGCGGCCACGAGAATGTCGGCGCGGCGAGTCTCCGCGGCGAGGTCTTTCGTCCGCGTGTGACAGACGGTGATGGTCGCGTGACGCTGCAGGAGCATCATGGAAAGGGGTTTGCCCACGATGGCGCTCCGGCCGACGATAACGGCGTTCTTGCCCTCGATGCCGATGCCGTACCGGTCGAGCAGTTCGATAATGCCTGCCGGCGTGCAGGACCGGTGATAGGGATTTCCGGAAAAGAGACGCCCCACGTTGTAAGGGTGAAAGCCGTCCACGTCCTTCCGGGGATCGATCGCTTCGATAACGGCCTCCGCCCGGATCTGGTCCGGCAGCGGCAGTTGCACGAGAATGCCGTGAATCTCGTCATCGGCATTCAACGCCGCAATGATATCCAGTAATTCCTGTTCCGTCGTCTCGGCGGGCAGTGTGTGTTCCTTCGAGTAGAATCCTACCTCCCGGCAGGCCTTTTCCTTGTAATTGACATAAATGCGTGACGCCGGGTCGTCGCCGACGAGAACAACAGCAAGTCCGGGCGTGACGCCCCGTTCCGCCGCGAGCACTTTCACGTTGTCTTTTATTTCCTGCCGGATGTCGGCGGCTGTTTTCTTTCCGTCAATAATGTGAGCCATTCGAGTATTCTTTCCTCCTTTTCGTGCCCTCTCCGACACGGATATTTCATTATCATCTGCTGCCGGTATGCACTGGCTGGCGACGGGTGCCGCTTTCCCCGTAATAAAAGGGCATGCCGCATCCCGTCATGCGCATGCCCTATACCATAAAAAACACGGGATTTGAAGATTCCCGCAACACGATGCGGGAAAATTTCGACACCGCCTTTTTCTATTCCTTGCCGAGATAGCCTTTTGTGATGGACTCATCCGCCTTGTCGCCGAAGACGTACCGGAAATACATCTGCGCGAATTCGTCACCGGGGATGGTTCCCTTCACCTCCCCCTGCCAGACCAGGGTCAGGCCTTTTCCCGGTTCATAGGTGGTGACGGATGTCTTTCCCGGGGCCATGTCCTTGTCATACCAGGAGGTGTAGGTCTCTATCTCACTACGGTGCGCGTCGATCATCTCCTTGGGATTGTTATCTTCCAGGAGTTCGACAAACCCTTCACGGAGCTTGACCGCCGTGGCCTTGTCCGTCAGATAGTGAAGGTGAAACTGCTTTATCTGCTCCGATGTAATGGCCTCCTCGGCCGTCGTAACGGGCCGCTCACAGTAGAATCCCCCCGCATATACCTTGACAAAACCGAATTTTTTGAGGAGCGCAACGCCGTTCAGCGTCAGGGTCTTCCCGGCAACGACCTTTTCGCCGGGAAATGTCACACCGCCGATTTCCCGGTCGCCTGCACAGCACACGCATGGAACAAGGGACAAGCTCACTGCAATGACAACGATGATGGCATAACGTCTTCTCATGGCATTTTCCTCCTCCCGTTGTATGAAAGATGGTCATACTGTAGTACGGTCGGGGCGCTAAATCAAGAAATCACTTTCCCCGCCCGGCGGCGGGACGGGACAATTGTATTGCAACAACCGTATGCCTGTGCTAGCGTTCATCGTTAATTCACAGAGGCTGCAGCCGGGTGCTGTCTTCGCCGCGAACAATGAATTAGACATCGCCCGCCTTTCCGCCGCGGAGGGCAAGCGAACAGTGATAAGCCGTTTATTTCCTGAACAATCGGAAATTTCCCGTACGGCGGTGCGGGAATATCCAACCAATCTGCCGACGGAGGACCCCATGGAATACACAACGCTACCGGACATGATGACGACTGTCTGCTCACGCTTTCGCCAGAAAACCGTTCTGATTCATGGGGAAAGGCGCATGACCTACGGCGACCTGGAACAGGCCATCGCCGCCGTGAGTGCTTTTCTGCAGAGCGGAGGCATTACGAAGGGCGACCACGTGGTGGTGATGCTTCCCAACGTCCCCGAGTTCGTCATTTCCTACTGGGCAATTCTCGCCGCCGGCGCCGTAGCCGTCACCATCAACGACCACTCCACCTCCCACGAATTGAAGTTCCTCCTGGAAAACAGCGACGCCCGGGCGCTCATCCTGTCACCCACAGTTTTGAAGCGCTACGACGATATCAAGGACGACCTGTCCCGCACGGTCACGGTGATCCTGACGGAAGGAAACGAGGGACACGCGACGCTGGCGGACATCATCGCCCGGGACCCCGCGCCGTTTACGCCACCGGCGCTTTCCGGCAATGATCCGGCGGTAATGATTTATTCGGCGGGCCTCACCGGAGATCCGCGCGGGGCCGTTTTGACACACGCGAACCTGTTGACGCAGTCCACCCTCCTGCGCGATATGTGCGAGGGCACGGAAAACGATCGGGGACTCTGCGTCATCCCCCTCTTCCACGCCTTCGGGGCTGTGGCAAACATGATCGCCATCTTCTACATGGGCGGCAGCATCGTCATGATGAGCGCCTTCAGTATCGATGCCATCCTGGGTGCGATCGAAGGGGAAAAAGTCACCTACATCGCCGCGGTGCCCCGCCTCTTCCTAGGCATCCTCATCTACAAGGACAGCGAAAACTACGACCTCAGCTCGCTGAGGCTGTGCATCACCGGCGGCTCGAAAATGCCCGTGGAATTCTTCGAGACATTCCAAAAACAGTTTCACTTACAGCTCATGGAGGGATACGGCCTCACGGAGGCATCGCCCGTCTGTTCCTTCAGCCGTCCCTTCATGGAGCACAAGCCGGGGTCCATCGGGACGCCCATTTCCGTTGCGGAGGTCACCGTCATCGACGACGGCGGCACTGTCCTTTCACCGGGAGAGACGGGTGAACTTCTCGTGAAAGGCCCTCACGTCATGAAGGAATACTACAATGATCCGGAGGCGACGGCCGCCGTCATGAAAGGTGAATGGCTGCGCACGGGAGACCTTGCATACATCGATGAAGAAGGGTATATTTTCCTTCAGGGACTGAAGAAGCGGATGATCATCACCAGCGGTTTCAACGTGTACCCGAAGGAAGTGGAAAAGGTACTGAGCACGCATCCGGATATTCAGGAATCGCTTGTTACGGGCAAGGAAGACCTCATGAGAGGCGAAATCGTCACGGCCCGCGTCGTCACTCGAGCAGGGTCGACCGTTGACGCCCGGGACATCATGCAGTACTGCAGGACGTATCTGTCCTCATACAAATGCCCGCGAGAGGTGCACTTTGTTGATGCCCTTTCCCAAAACGAGTCGCAGTAACCGGCGCGAACGCACCGCAAGGAAATATACCTCGGCGGACAGCACGGAGAAACCGTGTCTGGAAGGAGTTCGCCGGGGAGAATGGGAAACCGCCGTCACCGCCGCGTGACGGCTTTTTCATGTCAGGGAAACGGGGAGAACCGTAATGACTGAACCACGGCGACTGAAAAGGACAATTACGGACCTGTATTCGGATACACGGCCGCAGCCTTACGGAACGCGCCGCGGAACCATTCCCGATACGGGGAAGAGGCGGTCTAACCGGTACAAACCTTTTACCGAGGTAGTCATCGCCACGGCGGCGCGGACGCCCTACGGCAGATTCGGCGGGAGCCTGCGTGACTTTACTGCCACGGAACTGGGGGCCCTCGCCATACAGGAGGTGCTGGACCGCACAGCCGGGAAGGTGACTCCGGATGAGGTGGATTATGTCTTCATGGGGCAGGTCCTGCCCGCCGGATGCGGACAGGTGCCCGCCCGGCAGTCGGCGATCCTGGCAGGCATACCGGACACCGTCCCTGCCATCACCGTCAACAAAGTCTGCGCCTCGGGCATAAAACCCATCGATCTCGCCTGTCAGATGATCCAGTTGGGGCGCGCCGATATTTGCATCGCCGGGGGCATGGAAAGCATGTCGAACTGTCCCTACGCCCTCCCCGGCATGCGGTGGGGCACGCGCATGGGACTCCCCACCACACCCTGCCTCGACCTCATGGTGAACGACGGGCTCTGGAACATCTTTTACGACCGGCATATGGCTATCGACGGGTCGGTGGTGGCCGATGAATTCGGCATCCCCCGCGTAGAGCAGGACGAATGGGCCTATCACACGCAGATGCGGGCGCGCGCGGCCCAGGAAGAAGGCCGGCTGAAGGATGAAATCTTTCCCCTTGCCGGGAAAGGCCGCAACAGCGGGACGGTAATCGATACCGACGAAGGACCGCGCCCCGACACGACGCAGGACATCCTGGCCGGGCTGGAGTCCGTCTTCCGGCACAGGAGCCCGGTGACGGGTATACCGGGCAGCGTGACCCCGGGGAACGCCCCCGGCATCAACGACGGGGCGGACGCCTGTCTTATCATGAGCCGTGAGGCGGCACGGGAACGGGGGCTGGTCCCCCTGTGCACCATCGTTGATTACGCCGAAATATCGCAGCCGCCGCAGGACATCGCCACCGTTCCCGGACTGGCCATACGCAAGGTCCTGCGACAAAATGATTTGACATTAGACGAAATGACCCTTATAGAAATCAACGAGGCGTTCGCGGCGGTGGTGCTTGTGAGCGCCCGTGAAATATTAGATATGAGCGAGAAAGATCTCTTTAACAAAGTGAATGTGAACGGAAGTGCAATTGCATATGGTCATCCTATCGGCGCGACAGGCGCACGCATCGTCATGACGCTTGCCTATGAACTGAAGCGCCGGGGTGGAGGCAGCGGCGTCTGCGGCATCTGCTCCGGTCTCGCACAGGGCGATGCCATGATCGTCACTGTTGACACAGAACGATAAGGCACTTCCACTCGAAACGGGCGTCACAGAGAAAAGAATGCCCGATTAAATAACTGTACTACACGAAAGGAGCTTTTCATGAGAGAAGTAGTCATCGTAAGCGGAGCAAGGACCGCTGTCGGAGAATTTGGTAAATCGTTAAAGGGTGTGAGGTGCGTGGATTTGGGCGCACTGGTCATCAAGGAAGCGATCAA
>Ga0272441_10000447_pt1 | contig 94888 bp, 94 predicted proteins | sample SSMProp6N_FD_193582 | JGI IMG/M metagenome (GOLD analysis project Ga0272441, IMG submission 193582) | Marine sediment archaeal communities from Little Sippewissett salt marsh, Falmouth, MA, United States - SSM-Prop-6N | ecosystem: Environmental > Aquatic > Marine > Wetlands > Sediment ... | reverse complement strand
AGCACCATGGCGTTTCGCGGGCACTCTACGACACAGAGTCCGCAGCCCTTGCAGTAATCGTAATTGATATACCGGCCCTGGGGGTTCGTCTCGTCGCGCACCACGGCCAGGTCGGGGCAGAAGAGGAAGCAGTTGTCGCACTGGTTGCAGATCCCGCAGTTGAAGCACCGCCCCGCTTCCTGCATGGCCATCGTCGCCGACAGCCTCAGATCGATCTCATCGAACCCCTGAACACGTTCGTCACGCATGAGCCGCGGCTGTGTGATCCGCGGCGCCAGATCGAAATAGTCCGTATTGATCTCGTCACTCATCACCACATGGGGATTCCGCTCCGAACGCGGTCCCTCACAGTATATCTCCATGGACAGGGACTGCCCGTCGCCCACCCGGCACCGGGACAGGGTCCCCTCGATCGCACCGGCCCCCGCCCGAAAATACACGTCCGCCGCAATGGCCGCCTCTTTCCCCGACGCCACGGCATGAACAACGCTCTTCGTCTCCGTCGTCACGTCGCCCCCGTAGAACACGACAGGGCCACTCTTCGGCACCGCCATCACGCTCTGGGAAAAACGCCGCACACCCGTGCCGTCCGCCGGCGGCCGGTGCCAGTCCTCAGACGCCTCCTCGCCGATGGCCGAAAAAATCCGGTCAGCCTCTATCTCCTCGTACTGCTCGCCCTCCGGCGCGATCCGGCCCCGGCCGTCTTCATCGACGCCCACCACCGCCATCCGCCGAACCGTCATACGGCAACCCGTCCCGTCACGCTGAATCGAGGCGGGCGCAAGAAGCGTCCTTATCGCAATACCCTCCTCATCGGCCGCGTCAATCTCCGCCGCAAAGGCGGGCATGTCCTCACGGCGACGACGATAGACAATCACCGCCTCGCCGCCCAGACGCACCACGCTCCGGGCTACGTCCACCGCCGTGTTCCCGCCGCCGATGACCAGTGAAACGCCCGGAACCGACGGCCGCTCGCCGCGCCGTATCCTGCCCAGAAACTCGATCCCCGCAATCACATCGGCCGCGTCCTCCCCCTCACAGCCGATCCGCCGGCTCCGTGCATGACCGCACCCGAGAAATACCGCGTCGTACGACGATGACGTCACAATGTCCGCATCCACCCGACGGTTCGTCTCGATGGTGACACCCGCTTCCTCAATATGGGAGATGTCGTGCCGCAACGCCTCCTCCGGCAACCGGTACAAAGGTATGCCCCACCGCAAAACACCGCCCGCCTCCGGTGACGACTCGAACACGTGACACCCGTATCCCAGACGCGCCATGAAATACGCAAAGGACAGACCCGCCGGGCCCGCACCCACCACGGCGATCCGCTCCGGTCGTGCCGGCGGTACACGTCCCTCACGCCGAAAACCGTTCCGCTTCGCCGTGTCCGCAACAAAACGCTCGATCCGGTGGATCGCCACCGCCTCGTCATGCTCCAAACGGTTGCACCGCCCCTCGCAGGGATGAAAACACACCCGACCGCAGACACCGGGAAAGGGATTCTCCCATAATATCGTCTCCCAGGCCTCCTTGAACTGCGCCTGATGCGTCAACATCTCCACCCGCGCAATGTCCTCGCCCGCCGGACAGGCCGCACTGCACGGTGACGTCTTCTCCACATACCGCGGCTTTAAAAAACGCCACGAACCCGTCCGGTTCGCCTCCGTCGTTATGTACGACCGCGATATGAATAACATCAAACCTTCAGCCGTCTTCTCTCTCGTCGCCATGGCGATCACCCCTTACTCTGTTCCATTGATGAAAAATCCCCTCGGAATTATGCCGACTGTAAGAATACGCTTTCCCCTCCGTGTACCAAGAAAGTATCTCACAGTTTCCTGTAATTAATGTTTATTCTCCATCACCACGCAAATGCGCACGTCACCACTACATCGCACGGCATTACCTTTTTGCAATGCGGCACGATGGTTGATGTTGTGAATGGCGGAATTCATCATGATGTCAGATAATAAATAATCCTCTGCCGAAAGGCATTAATGTGATTATGGATTACTTGTCCGAGATGCACATCGTCATGTTCTTCTAGGAGACGTATCATTTTTCGATGTTCCTGTGTAACCACATGATAATGATCAGCAAGCGACGAAATGGGATCAACCTCACTGCTGTAGGAAAGATAAGCGAGACGCTTTGTCTCCCGTCTCACCTGAGAAAGACCATTGACGAGATAAATATTGCCCGAGGACCGGTAGAAGTTCATATGAAAATCGTAATTGGACTCTACCAACGCAAGAATCTCATGCTCCGCGATCGCTTTTTCCACCGCTTCATTGGCTTGTTTCATTGCTGACAGGAAGGGCACCACGTCATTTTTTACGGCGAGAGAGACGACATTGAGTTCCATGATCTCCAGGGCCTCGAAAACGGCCTTCGTATTCTGCAGGGTAATCGGCCTGACAAAGAATCCCTTGCTTGGATTCGTTTCGACCATCATGTCGGACGAAAGCCGCAACAAGGCCTCCCGTATGGGGGTTCGCCCGTAGCCGAGTTTGTGCATCAGAGCTTTTTCGTCGAGAGTGGACCCCGGCTCAAACTCCAGCGATATGATCCCCCGGTAGATTTCCCCGTATGCCAGATCGGCGAGAGATTTTTTCGGGTGTAACTTTTTGGCGGTACCGGCAAGTGCCACGGACATAAGTTCTCCTCGGACAGAGCGAATGTCAGTACATTAGAGATATTTTCTATCATATATTATAAATATATGTCAAATATAATACTGACGACATACCCGATCCCGAGACGCCTCACCTCTTCTGCTTTTCTTTTTACAGGTCGTGATCACGCTCTATGGTGAAAAGGTCTTTCAGGACGACATCGAAATAGTCGGGAAGATAGCGATTCCAGAGCTTTATCGGCAATTCGGTAATGTCACGGGCAGGCGAATGGGCAAACACAAAGAGATATTCCATGAGATATTCGATATTGCGGGCAAGGTGCCCCCGATACTCGCGATGCAGCCGTTGCAGAATGATACGGTCCTCGTGGACACACCGACCGATTTCGCTCTCGAGCATCTCCTGGTAACTGGAGAGGATGATTTCCATATAAACGGCATCTTCCGCCGTTATGACAAAATGTTCGAAACCGCGTTTAACCGCATTCTTGTCCAGACCGCGTGCAGCGAGTGCCGCATGCAACCGGTCATAATCACAGGATGCAATCAACGCATCACGATCCAGCCGGTACCGTATCACAAAATTTGTCGCCTTGTAATCAGCGTCATGGGTTTCTTTTTCGATAACGTCGATATCGTCCCGCAGGTGGAAAAAATCCAGAAGGTCACCGGCACGAGCCGGGTCAAGGATAACCTTGATACCGGCAACATCGTTTATAGCCGTCTCTCTCATGCCCGTGATATCGCTTCCGCGCTGAAGATCGTCGAGGAACCGTTCCTCGGCCAGCTGAAGCTCCCGTGAAAGCAGCCCCTGAAAAAAAGGGGAGGGACGAGCCTCCGCCTCCTCATGGTTGTACCCGTCATCGACGGATATCACCTGGGCCTTTTCCTGTAAGGAGATGAAAAAACCGTCGATAATGCGCCGTGCCGCTTTCTCCGCCAATCGACGCATGCGTTTGATGCGGCTCGACCCGACATAAAAGGATCGACCCTGACGTGTCGCAAAGAAAAGCGTTCCGCGGAAGGGTGTCTCACGATAGTACCGCCCGGGATAACGGCGATATCGGCGGACCAACTCATCCACCCGCACGTCCCGCACGGGTAGATCGGTGACAATGACATCTTTCAGTTCTCCTTTCCGGGTGACCGCCCGGGACGATATATCATTGCCGTGGAGATGGTGAAAAATCGCCCCGGAAAGAGAACGAAGATACGTTTCCATGCAGGCATTGTTGAAATGAACGAGGCGGACGATGTCGTCCGCATCAGTAGGCAATACGGTACCATACATCCAGCGTCGAATGATGGCGTGCAATTTGTCCCTGTGTAAAAAGCTCGTAATAGTAATCACTGGACGGCTCTCGATCACGCGCACTGCCGGCGACGGATGAACGCCTCCCCGGTTGGAACAACTTCCCCCATTACCGGATCCTTCGACAGTATCACTTTTTCGTCTGCAGCTAATCAATCACCGACGGCTCGCCCCTCGTCGCCGTCGCGCGACGGGACCGCCGATTACGACACTCGTGTCTTTCTCTCTGCAAAAAACGTCGAAAGAAATTCCTGGTCTTTCGGCGATAAATTGTACCGCTGACCGGCATTCTGGATCAATAATCCCAGCGAAGCGGATTCATCATCCTCAAGACACTGTGAAATCCATCGCACGGCCTTGCGAAGCTGTTCCCCCATTGGTTGATCCGCAGTCATGAATCCGATTCCTCCCGTCTGTTTTACATTTTTACGGTTACCATACAGCATCGGATGCCACGAATCAACTCGTAGTTACAGCACGATAACCGCCCGTTACAACGAAGCTTTGTTGTAAACCATGACGAGCCGATGTCTTTCCATTTTACGGGAGGCATTCCGATGATTATATTATACGGGAAAGGACGGTATAAACTGACATGACGGAAACGATGACAGTATTGGGAATCCTGGCCGGGTGGATCATTCTTCAGGCGATTATCCTCCCGAGAATGGGCGTCGACACCTGACTGAGTCACTCGTGTCGGGTAACACGAAAGAACAAAGAAAAAGACAGAATCTCCACTGACGGGAACGAAGCGGACGGAGGATAACTATCATATCGCCCGTCAGAACTTGTTCCCATTGAAACGTGTTATGAGATTTTTTATATTCGAGCGGTGTGTGAACAGAATCAACACGGCGGCGACAAAAGAAAACCAGTAAAGACATTCTTCCACGGGCATCCCGAAGGCGTAGCGGAAAACGGAGAGTACCAGGGGAAAAGCCAGGGCGGCGAAGATCGATCCCAAGGCCACGACGCGCGTTACCAACGCGACGAAACCGAAAATGACCAGACAGACGGCGAGCGTTCCGGGGTACAGGACCAACAATACACCGGCCCCCGTCCCCACACCCTTTCCCCCGCGGAATCCGGCAAACACGGTCCAGATATGGCCGATAATTGCGGCACACCCCGCCGCCAACTGAACGGCGGCATCGGGGAAAAGGATCGTCCCGTAAGCGAAGGGCGCAAGCCACAGCGTGGGAATGACCCCTTTCGCGATATCCACAGCCATAACGGCAATTCCCGGTTTCCACCCGAGGATCCGAATGGCATTTGTCGCACCGGCGTTGCCGCTTCCGTATTGGCGCAAGTCAATGCCGCGCATGAGACGCGCGGCGATCAGGCTCGTGGGGATGGAACCGATCAGATATGACAGGACAATGACCGAGAAAAATGCCGTCATAGTGCGCCTCGTCAAAGTTAATCGGCATCACCGAGCACGGCGATGGCCGCGCTCCCGATTCCCACGTGGACCCCGATGACGGGTGAGGCCGTATTGATCATCACGTCCTCCACCGCGAACTGTTCACGAAGATCACGGCGATACCGTTCAGCAATGTTCCGCGCACCGATATGGGCGACATTAAAACGGGGATTCCGGACGGTACGGGCAAAATCGCATGCCAAGTCATAGGTCTTTGCAACGACGCCCTTTTGCCCGAATGCATAGGCGATCCGCTCCGCCCGTCCCTCAGCATCCATGCTGATAACGGGCCTCAGATTCAGCATCTTCCCCATAAAACCCTTCGTCCGCGAGATGCGGCCGCCGCGAATGCCGTAGGTGAGATCGGGAATACTGACAAAGAGTCTGAGACTGTGCCGCAGTTTTTCGAGACGCGAGACGACGTCATCAACGGGAAGACCGGCGTCGATCATGCGGGCCGCTTCGAGTACAAGGAGACCCAGCGATATGGTCGTGGCCCTGCTGTTCACCACGTGTATCTTGTCCTCGTAATCCCTACCGTGACAGCTCATGCGGGCGCCTTCCGCCGTGCTGCTCAATGCCTCTGAAATGTGTATGGACACCACCGCCTCGCAGTGGGGAGCCAGGCGATCATAAATCTCCCGGAATACCTGGTGGGGCGGGCGGGACGTGGACAGAGACGCATCGGATGACGCCATAAGTTCGTAGAATTCGTCGGCATCCATATCGATGCGGTCGCGGTAACTTTCCGTTCCTACCTGCAGCATGAGCGGGACAACCTGGATATGGTGTGCCGCAATCACATCGGGGGGCAGATCACAGGTCGAATCCGTGACGATCCCGATACGCGGGCTTTTCGACATGTTTTCCTGCATCTGTGCATGCATATCGTCGATCTTTGTTTTGACAATATCGCCGTAATTTCTCGCGATGGAAAAGACCTTTTCGGGCTCGTTGGTATGAATATGGAATCGGACCTTACGGGGAGAACCCACGACGATGAGCGAGTTGCCCCACGGCACCAGTTCCTGGCGGAAAGACGCGCGGTCGATATCGTTTCCTTCCACGAGCGCCTCCGTACAGAAGCGAAAGCCCGTGGCGGACCGGGACGATACCGTTCCCACATCTCTCATTTTCCGGGCCATGTGACTCCCCATCTTTAAAACGGCGATTTTGCCCGATTCAATAAAATCCAGCATGCCCTCCAGGAGATTGACAAAACCCTGAGCACCCGCATCAACGACACCGGCTCGTTTGAGTTCTTTCAGTTTGTTCGGTGTATCCGCAAGCGAATCGTGTGCACGGCCGAGTGATGTACGGAACAGTTCGATGAAATCAGAGGTGTGATGGGCGTACTCGGCGAGGGAATGAGACCAGTCTTTCATGACGGTAATAATTGTTCCCTCACACGGCATGGAAATAGCATCCCGTGCCTGCTCCGCCGCCTTTACCGCCGCCTGTGCAAAGGCCGTCGTTGTCAAGGTAACCTTGCCGCGGGTCGCTTCCGCCAGGCCCTGGAAAAACTGTGCAAGTATGGCACCGGAATTTCCGCGGGCACCGACGAAGGCCGAATCGGCAATGGCCCCGGAGATTTCATCGAACGATTCATCACAACATTCTTCCGCTCCCTGGGCGATACTGTTCATAGTGAAGACCATATTGGTACCCGTATCTCCATCGGGAACGGGGAAGACATTGATTGCGTTTAAGTGCTCCTCCATCTCACTGATTCGGCGAGCCGACGCAATAATTGACTTGCGAAACCGGGTACCATCCAAATATTCAATCTGCTCATGCATCGTTTCTTCCTCTGTTACAAGTGATTGTCCGTGCGGTCACTATACACAGACGACAGAAAAAATCAACGGCCAAGAACACAGATCAAGCCATGGTACCGTCTTTCACCGGAAGGCGCGTAACGGTTTTTCTCTGACAGAAAAAGAGAAAAGGGCGGATATAACACCGCCCTTTCTCATCGGAAACATAGTGAAAAACACCGTTCCTATTTTGTGCTTCCCTTGATTTCCCGTCGACGCGATGCCCCCTTCATCCTTTCGAGAACATTCATGTCCAGTTCCCGCGTCCGTTCAACCGTCTCCACAAGTTCGACGCTCTCCAGGTCCAGGTTGAGATCTTCACGCTCCGTGATGCCGAACCGCATGCGCAGGACCTTTTCCTCGCGCGGCGTCAACGTGGACAGAATATTCCGCGTCTGCTTCGCCAGATCCATGCTGATGGCGGCATCAGAGGGCGACATGATTTTCTTGTCCTCGATGAAATCACCCAGTGAGCTGTCTTCCTCCTCACCAATGGGGGTCTCCAGGGAAATGGGTTCCTTTGCTATCTTCAGCACCTTCCGCACCTTGTCAAGGGGAAATTCCATCTTTTCCGCGATTTCCTCCGGTGTCGGTTCGCGTCCCAGTTCCTGGACGAGATACCGGGAGGTACGAATCAGCTTGTTTATGGTCTCGATCATGTGGACGGGAATCCTGATGGTCCGCGCCTGATCCGCAATGGCCCGCGTTATGGCTTGCCGTATCCACCACGTTGCATAAGTGGAAAATTTGTATCCCCGTTGATATTCAAATTTTTCAACGGCCTTCATGAGACCGATATTGCCTTCCTGAATAAGATCGAGGAATTGGAGACCACGGTTTGTATACTTCTTGGCGATACTGACAACGAGGCGGAGGTTTGCCTGAATGAGTTTCTGTTTCGCTGCATTCGCACGATGTTCGCCGATTTTTATGGCGGCATTGACACCCTTTAAATGTTCTTTCGAGGTGCCGATTTTCGACGATATCCTTTTCCGCTCTCTCCTGACCTTGCGCATAATTTTTTCGTAGTTACGTAAATGGGCAAGATCGCATTGATGCTGACGGGCTATTTCCTCCGCCCGGTCGGGATCGTTTTTGACCTCAGCCACGATCTTGTCCAGATTTTTCAATGAAAGACCGTCAAAGATTTTTTTTATGCGATCAAGTTCCCTTTCCACCCGTGAGATTCGATCCGCGACGGAATTTAATTCCTCCATCATATCGCCGATACGTTTCTTGCTCAGCTTGATCTTTTTACAGCACTCGACGATTTCTTTCGTGTTCCTGCCGATCTCGTCCTTGATATCCGCCTCGCGTGCGGCAGATAATTTTCCCCCTTTCAATTCCTCGGAAAGGCCCTTTGACCGTTCATAGAGGACGGCAATCTCATCGGCGAGAGAAATAACACGCTCACGGTGCATATCCTCCTCGACATACCCCCCTTCGTCCTCCAGGCTGTCGATGACGGACTTTATTCTTGTGATACCCGTTTTCAAGCCTTCACCGACATTGATCACCTTCTCGACATAGTAGGGTAGACTGAAAAGGGCTTCCATGATGGTATTTTCACCCTCTTCAATTTTCTTTGCAATTTCAACCTCTTCCTCGCGACTGAGAAGAGAAACCAGTCCCATTTCCCTGAGATACATTTTCACGGGATCACCTGTCTTTCCCAGAGGAGCAACCAATGGGGAAATCTCATTATCACCGTCTTTGTCATCGTCGTCCGTGACCTTTTTAAGAACGACCTTCTCTCCCTTATCGGCATCAACAATCTCAATATTTTTCTCCCCGAAGAGCATGATGATGTCATCGATCTGATCCGACTCAATGACATCCGACGACAGGATATCATTGAAGTCTTCATAGGTAACAAATCCCTTTTCTTCACCCAGGGATATCAATTTTTTAACATCATCTGTGTTGACTGATTTCTTTATCATATTTTCCTCTCCTCACCGGCATCTCTGATACCCGATCGCGGGTGTTGAGACATTCTCATCATGGTCCGGCGCATTCCGTTCTATTATTACCGTGGCGGCATGCACAAACTGTCATATACGTCCCCGTTCCGCCTGCAGGAGTTCGGTCTTTTCCCGAAGAAGTTTTTCGCATAACGCCCGATCGTTCCGCTCCTGGGCACGGACAAGCGCTTTTTGTATAATATGCCGCCGATTTCGGAACCACTTTCCCCGAAGTGCCTCCAGTGTATCGGAAAAAACGCGGCTCACCTGTTCTCGGGTAAACGGCGATTCATCGACAAGAGACCGAAGAAGCGCCGCTTTCGCCGGCCCCTCGGACATTTCATCGATGAGAGTTGCGAATTCCACGGGTGAACCGTTGCGAAAACGGCCAATAATGTCCTGACCCAGACGTTTCACTTTATCATCGGCAAGATACTGAAGCCCCTCTTCCGCGTCAGGTACGGAGATAATATCGGCATACTCACCGAGAATATGAATAAAATTTATCTCCATCCGGTCGAAGGCGGGCGATGCCGCCTGCGGAGAACTACCCGTATCCGCCGCCTTCTGCTTTTCCTTTCCTCGAGTCACCTCGTTGCGGATCAGTCTTTCATCGACACCACACCTCTCCGCCGCGCGTTTGACAAAGAGACTGCGATTGAGCGGATCACCGATCGCCGTAATTAACGGCACGACCGAACGGATGGCTTCGCTCCGGGCTTCGACGGAATCAGGTGTTCCCAGGACGGTATCGATGTAGTAATCCACGGCGGATTGCGCTGTGTCAATAACGGCATTAAGCTCATCGGCTCCGCGTTTTTCAACGTAGTCTGCGGGATCATGTTCCCCGGGCAGCACAGCGACACGCACTTTCATGTTTTCAGAAAGGAATAAGGGCAGACTTCTCTCGACGGCACCCCGTCCACCTTGATCGCCATCGAACAGGAGAACGACATTATGCGTAAACCGCCTGATCAGCGTGACATGCTGACGCGTGAGGGCCGTGCCCAGGGTCCCAATGACATTACGGATACCGGCACTCCAGAGTGTCAGCACATCGAAATACCCCTCTACAATAATAACGAAATCCTGCCGCTGAATGTCCTGCTTGGTTCGGCTGAGTCCGTAGAGATGCTCACCTTTCACGTACACCGGTGTCTCCGGCGAATTCAGATACTTCGGTTCACCCGTGTCGAGAACCCTTCCCCCGAAAGCGACGACGGTTCCGTCGAGCCTCTCTATCGGGAAGATCAGCCTGTCACGAAATCGATCGTAGTGGTTTCCCTTATCGCCGGCGATAATTACTCCCGCCTGTGTCGCCACCGAAAGTGGAATGTTCTGTTTTTCCAAATAATTCGTCAGTGCCCGCCACCCTCCGGGCGCATACCCCAGTTGGAAGCATCGACGCACCTCCTCCGTAATGGATCGTCCATCAAGATAATCACGGCACGCCTTTCCCGGAGGATGGGTAAGCTGTGAAACGAAGAAATCACGGGCAACGGTATTGGTATGGATCAACTGTTCGCGTTCACTGAACCGGGTCTTTTCCCGTGCCGTCATCTTTCTTTCGGGAATCGTCACACCCGCCTTACGAGCGAGCATGCGCACCGCCTCGGGGAAAGCCATATTGTTTATTTTCATCACAAAAGATATGGCATTGCCCCCTTCACCGCATCCGAAACAGTAGAATATCTGTTTGTCGGAATTGACCGTAAAGGAGGGCGTCTTTTCCTTATGAAAGGGACAGAGACCGATATAGTTTCTGCCCGCCTTTTTTAATGCGACATACTCCGACACGAGATCGACGATACTCGTCCTGAGTTTCGTCTCATCAATAATCTCTTGAGGAATGTGACCTTTCAATGTACCACTGCTCTGGACAAAGGGTCTGTCGCGAAGCCTCCCGTCCTGGGGCGATCGCCGTATATCATACCGAATCCGGCCGTGATCACACCGACCACTCCCGGACGTCACGTAATTGTCTCAGGACAACAACCGCGTCTTCACCATTTCGCTGACGCGCTTACCGTCGAATCGTCCCGTCACCGCCGGCATGACGGTTTGCATAACCTTTCCCATATCGCGGATGCCGGCGGCACCAACGGCATCAATTGCCTTTTCAATCTCCCGTGCGACATGCTCCTCCGTCATCTGCTCCGGCATAAAACGCTGGATGACGACGACTTCCTTTTCTTCCTTTTCCACGAGGTCCTGCCGCCCTCCCTTTTCAAACTGCTCGATGGAATCCCTCCGTTGCTTAATGAGAGATGAGAGAACTTGCAGGACATCCGTTTCCTCAAGGTCGCGCCTGAGGTCGATCTCCTTGTTGTGAAGCGCCGCCTTTATGAGCCGGAGCGCCGTCAAGGTCTCCTTGTCCTTTGATTTCGCCGCCTGTACCATCTCCGCATTGATATGCTCATTAATCGACATCGTTTCGTGCTCCCGCATATTTTATCACAAGCATGTCGCCCCCGGACAGTGTAATCCCACCATACGAAACAATTTAACAACGATCATGTTTATGTCAAATGAATCAGCCCATTTCATCTGAAAGCTGTTTTCCGCCTAACACATGGATATGAAGGTGAAAAATTATCTGTCCCCCGTCTTTCAGCGTGTTCACCACCGTACGGAAACCGCTCTGTTCGATACCCTTGATGCGCACCACTTCCTGCACCGCTTGCGCCAGATCCTTCAGTAGTCCGCCGTGGGCTTCCGTCACATCCATGAGCGTGGCGATGTGTTCCTTCGGAATAATGACCGTATGAACAGGCGCCATCGGATTGATATCGTCGAAGGCGAGGACAGTTTCCGTCTCGTAGACAGGTGTACTGGGAATGTCACCTTCCACAATCTTGCAAAAAATACAGTCTTCCATGACAGCTTCTCCTTTGTAAAATGAACAGAGCGCGTATCTACCGCTGCGTCCCGCGGGTATGAGCGAACAGCTAAAAACCGTCGCCGTCCGTAAAGCCGTAACTTCCCCGCAGCACGTTGTATGGATATTCGCAACCGGCAGAACGATACCCCGGCGCCGTGATTCCTTTGATCACTGCCCCAATCATCTCAAAAAATATCACGATGACTGACGGAGCTTTTTCCCTGCCGCCGCGGCGCGGGCATCGGCAAAATTAAGGGCGCCGGAATACAGTGCCCGTCCGACGATGACGCCAGCAATGCCGGACGAACGGGCGACATACAAAAGATTGATATCGTTAATATCTTTAACACCACCGGATGCGATAACGGGAATGTCGGCGGTCTCGGCCAGGGCGCGTGTTGCCTCAACGTTGATGCCTGTCTCCATACCGTCACGGCTGATGTCCGTATAAATAATGGCATCAAGCCCGCATCTTTCATAGCGTCGAACGATATCACAGGGGGATACCTGTGACGATTCTTTCCATCCCTCCACCGCGACCATGCCGTCACGGGCATCGATGCCCAGAATGACGGCACCCGGAAAAGCGCGGCATGCCTCGACAAAGAAAGTCTCATTCTTCAGGGCAGCCGTGCCGAGTATAACCCGGGAGACCCCTGCTGACAGGTACTGGTCGATTGTGTGAAGCGATCGTATGCCGCCGCCTATCTGGAGAGGAACACTGACATCGTTTACCATCGCGGCGATGATCTCACTACTCACCGGCTCGCCCTGTCGAGCTCCGTCAAGATCGACCACGTGGATACGCTCCGCTCCCTTCTCCTGCCACAGGCAGGCAACGTCACGAGGATTCTCCGAATAGACCGTTTCCTGCAGGAAGTCACCCTGCTTCAGGCGGACACACCGTCCGCCTTGAATATCGATCGCGGGAATAACAAGCACTGATTATCTCCGGATATTAGTACAGCTTTACGATAAAAAGCCGCGCGGACGCACACCCCGCTATCGGCTATGCGAGACCGGGAAAACCCTTTAAGAGGTTATCCAAACTGATATCCGTCAGCTCATCCGCCGTCAACCACTTCAAACCGCGGGAAAAAGCGGATGCCCCAAAAAGATTTTCCATCAACGATTCCTGTTTCTTGTCGACAACACCCTTCCAGACCTCCCGTCCATCCCGTCCACTCAAGAGATGAATGCCGAAGGTAACCGTCGCCGGCGATTCGACCGCGTAGGCATAGCCCTTTCGTTCCTTATAACAAAATACATAACCGGCAACCACCCAATCGGCATCGACTTCGCGCGCCACAGCAAGGGCGATATCCTGTGGTGAAGCCGTGAACGAATCGGCAGACACCCGCGTATAGATACCGCTCACCCGCTCGCGGGGCAGAAGAACATGCTTCTTGTACGACGCAAGCTTGGTGACGAAGAGATCCTCAACGCGCCTTTCCACACCGTCGGCCACGGGACAGGACCGCAACATCGTCCCGCACAGGGGACAGCGGGCAAATGTCATGGACGGATCCGCGGGGAAAACGGGCTGAAACGGCAGAACGGCGATCTTCTTTAGGTTAACCGTATCCTCCCGGTGAACGGGCTGTTCCTGTATCTCCGGCGTCCGGGCACAGGAGGCAAAGAGAACGGCGGAAGCGAATACAACTGTTGCGGCAATGAAGTAGGTGCGACGGATATTTCTCACAAGCATCCTCCTGTCAGAAGAAACGGTCTTCGTCGATCGAACGAACAACAACCATGAAAACGTTTCGTCGGTAACGACACTGAGCGGGACCGGACCTTTTTACGAAAAGGCCGACATAACACTGCTGAAGAAATTAAATGCTTCCCTTTGTCGACAGGACCCCTTCGATGCGACGATCGAGTGACGTGGCATTGTCGAGAGCGTGGGCAAACGATTTAAAAATGGACTCCACCATATGGTGAAAATTTGTACCATACGCCACAGTGACATGCAAGGTTATTCCCCCCTCGTCGCACAGGGCTTTAAAAAATTCCCGGGTCAACAGCGGATCGAAGTCCCGTATCGCCCCCCTCTCCAGGGCGGCGTTGAAGATGAGGTTGGAACGGCCGGACAGGTCGATGCTTGTCTGGCAAAGACTCTCGTCCATCGGTATCGATGCAAACCCGTACCGGCGGATTCCCTTTTTGTCGCCGAGTGCTTTTACCAGCGCCGCACCGAGACACAATCCCGTATCCTCGACAAGGTGATGATAATCAACGTCGATATCACCGGTTCCCTTCACCACGAGATCAAAGAGACCGTGGCGCGCCACCAGTGTCAGCATATGATCGAAAAAGGGAATCGTCGTTGCTATATCGCTCTTTCCCGTGCCGTCAAGGGATATTTCCACGGACACATCCGTCTCTGTCGTTTTCCGTTCTATCCTCCCGCAGCGTGCCATGACATCCTCTCCTTTTTTTTACACCACTTTATTCAAGGGATATTCGATAATACCCTGGGCACCCGATTCCTGCAGAAGCGGAACCAGATCGCGAACGACATTTTTGTCTACAATCGTCTCAATGGCATACCATTTTTCGTGGTATAATTCGGATACCGTCGGCGCCTTCAGGGCAGGGAGCAGCAACATCACTGCACCGAGGTCTTCCTTTGAAACGTTCATTTTCAGCCCGACCTTTCCCATAGCCGCGAGTGAGCCGGAAAGCAACGTGGCAATCCGCTCGATCTTCTTTCGTTTCCAGGGATCGGCCCAAGAGTCGTTGTTGGCGATTAATTGCGTGTTCGTCGTCATAAGCTCATGGATGATCTTCAACTTGTTCGCACGGATGGTGCTTCCCGTTTCCGTCACCTCAACAGCGGCATCGACCAGACCTTCAACTACCTTGGCTTCCGTTGCCCCCCACGAAAACTCGACGTCCACCGTGATACCCTTTCCCTGGAAGTATTTTGTCGTGAAATTGACGATTTCGGTGGATATCTTTTTCCCTTCCAGATCGTCTATCTTTTCAATGGGGGAATCATCCCTGACGACAAGCACCCATCGGGCCCGTCTCGTGGACGCCTTTGAATAAATCAGATCACGGACCACGAAAATGTCCGATTCGTTTTCGAGAATCCAGTCCGCACCGGTCAGCCCGAGATCGAGGGTCCCGTTCTCCACATACCGCGACATCTCCTGGGCACGCACGAGGGCACAGGAAATCTCGTCGTCATCAATGTCGGGGAAATAACTGCGTTTGCCGTAGGTAATCGACCACCCCGCCGTCTTGAAAAGCTCGATTGTCTTGTTTTCCAGGCTGCCCTTGGGAATGCCTAATTTAATCAGTTTCATCACTTATACACATCCTCCGGATCGAATATCTTCACGTCGTCAATTTCCAGCCGATCACCGGACATCCGTCGGTAAAAACATGACCGGTAACCTGTATGACATGCCGCACCGCCGACCTGTTCCACCTTGAGCAGGATGGTATCGTTGTCACAGTCAATACGAATTTCCTTGACAATCTGTACATTACCCGAGCTTTCGCCCTTCGTCCAGAGTGTTTTTCTCGAGCGGCTCCAGTAAGTGGCTTTTTTCGTTTCCAGCGTTTTCTCCCACGATTCACGGTTCATGTAAGCTAGCATCAGGACATCGTTTGTCGCCACATCCTGAGCAATCGCCGGAATTAGGCCGTTCCCCTTATCAAAATCGATGGTAACCATTTTCTACTCCTCTCTCCATTGATTCGCGCGAACTTTATCGGAAAAGGGCTCAGTTTATAATAAATTGAGTGCCTTTATGCAACACTTTTTGTCATCATACCAAGGCATCTGATCAGCGGCGTAATTACAACGGTTCATCTTCCCTTTTCATCTTGCGTGACGGCACGTTTTATGTTACCAAAATAAATGTGGAAATACATATATTGAGCGCATAAATTCTCATCATCTAAGGAGGAAAACAAAGATATGCAGGTATTGATAGGAGGTATCATCGCAGCGGTCCTAGGGATTATCGGTTTGATTTTTTGGTGGAGCCATTTCCTTGTTATCCTCATGGGCGGTATCCCCATAGCGCTTCTGCTCGGTGGCGCCCTCGCGATCTATGTCGGATACGACGAAATCAGGGATCAGATCCGCGAGAAGAAGGAACAGGGAGAAGAAACCGAATCCACCGATGAGCTGGAGAAAACGAAAGAAGAGCTGGAGAAAGCGAAGGCAGAGGCCGAACAGTATAAGCAGGAGCTGAAAAAAGCGAAGAGCAATCAGACAAAAGAGACAAAGCCGGCATCCAAAAAGAAAACAGAAAAGACAACAGCGTAATTCTTGCGGCGTGACCGGTGTTTCAGGGCAAACTCTCGGCGGTCCATGGAGTACAACACCGGTCACACGAAAAAACGTTGACATTACCACGATAATCCTCTAATAGGGGCTTGAGAAAAAGAAAAGGTGCGACGAACATGCAGCATCGACATTTCTTTATGGGTTGTTACTTCACCTACATGTATTGACGCCTGCTCCCCGTTACAGCATGCGGGGTGAGCAGGCCTTCCCCCATTTCCCCCATAGACAATTCGCTCAAAGTGTTGTGAACCGGAGATGATCGATTCCGCCACGGGTGGCAATCGGCGTCATCGGCGACACTTAAATGCATGAAAGGGATGACCGCTCGTGTAATACCGGCGTGGCGTGAGTGAACAACCGGATATGGCACCGTCGAGATCGATTCATTCAATACATACCTGACGCCATAACACGCATGGCAGACAGGACTTGTTATATACGCACTATAAAATACGGATTAAGGAGTAACGAAATGAAGCATCATTCACACACATGGACAGCTCGTTTGATCGCCATTGGCGTGGCCTGCGTCATTATGGTCGCCCTGTCACCGGCGGCAATGGCGAAGACCATCAATCTTAATTACAGCATCTTCTTTCCACCATCACACGGCCAATGCAAGGCCGGTATCGCCTGGGCGAAAGAAATCGAGAAACGCACCGACGGCGCCGTATCGATCACCGTTTTCCCTGGCGGAACCTTGACGAAGGCGAACCAGACCTATGACGGCGTATCGCAGGGTATCGCCGACATCGGTATGTCATGCTTTGCCTACAGCCGGGGCCGCTTCCCCGTCATGGAGGCGATTGACCTGCCCATGGGATATCCCAGCGGTGTTGTGGCAACGCGTGTCGCTAATGCTTTTTACCGGGCACTGAATCCGGACGAGCTGAAAGACGTCACGGTGCTCTACATACACGCCCACGGACCCGGCCTCCTGCACACCAAAAAACCCGTAAAATCGCTTAATGATCTCCAGGGCATGAAAATCCGCTCCACGGGCATGAGCGCGAAGGTCACCAGCGCGCTCGGTGCCGTTCCCGTGGCTATGTCACAACCCCAGGCTTATGAAGCACTGCAAAAAGGTGTTGTGGAAGGGACGTTTACGCCCATCGAAACGCTCAAGGGATGGAAACAGGCAGAGGTGATACAGTATACCACGGATTGTGCCGATATCGGATACACGACGGCCATGTTCGTCGTTATGAACCGTACCAAATGGGATGCGCTGCCGTCGAACGTTAAAAAGATATTCGAAGAGGTCAGCGCCGAATGGATTGACCGGCACGGTGCTGTCTGGGATAAGGCGGATGCGGAAGGCCGTGATTTCACTCTCGCCCAGGGAAACGAAATTATTGCGCTCGATGACGCGGAAAATGAGCGGTGGAAAGAGGCCGTTTCCCCCATAATCGACGACTACATAAAAAAGGCCAATGAAAAAGGTCTCCCGGGAGAGAAAATTATCGCCACGCTGCGAAAAAATATCGCGGACGCGAAAAAATAACGAAAAATAATGACAGAAACGACAAATCCTGCTAGAGAAAACCTCTCATGGCCATCATCGGCAGGGGCACGGGTCCTCGGAAAACCGGCTCCTGCCGAATAATGGAAGCGCTTCACCCGCCGTGCGGAGAACAAACACCGTCATCATTGAGATGACAATCCGGGACACATCATGCGGCTACAAAAATCTGTCCAGAAGCTGAGCACATTGATCAATATAATAGCGGCAGGCGCCATCGTCGCCATGATGATACTGACCTGTGCCGACGTGGTGCTCAGGTTCTTCCGTCGCCCCATTCCCGGAACATATGAAATCGTAGGATTTATCGGTATCATCGCAGTTTCATTCGCCTTGGGCGCGACGACGGTGGAACACAGTCACATTGCCGTGGAATTCCTGACACAACGTTTTAGGCCGAAATTCCAGTGGTTCATTTCCGGTGTGAACAACCTGATCGCCTTTTCCTTCTTCGCCGTCCTGGCGTGGCGGAGCGCCCTTTACGCCGTCAATCTGAAGACGGCGGGCGAGGTGTCCATGACCGTACAGATTCCCCTCTATCCCTTCGCTTTATCAATTACCGTGGGGTGTATTGTCCTGTGTTGCGTCCTTTTGCTCCACGCGGCGGAGAATCTCCGCAGGAGCCTCTCACAATGACACCGACGATAACGGGTCTTCTCGGCATTGTCCTTCTCCTTGTGGTCATCTTTCTCAGGATGCCCGTCGGTTTTGCCATGGCCATCGTCGGCTTCCTCGGTTTCGGTTCTCTGATTTCTTTCGACGCCGCCATGAACCTCATTGCAAAAGACGTTTTTTCCGTTTTCGGCTCCTATAACCTCAGCGTCATTCCCCTCTTCGTTCTTATGGGACAGGTTGCATTTCACGCGGGTATCAGCCGTCGCCTTTTCAACGCCGCCTATAAATGGATCGGTCATCTGCCTGGAGGACTGGCGATCGCCACCGTCGGCGCCTGCGCGGGTTTTGCCGCCATCTGCGGTTCCACAAATGCCACGGCGGCCACGATGGCATCGGCCACGCTCCCCGAAATGAAGAGATACCACTACCATCCCGAGATCGCCACCGGCGTCGTCGCGGCGGGCGGCAGCCTCGGAATACTGATTCCCCCCAGTATCATCTTCATCGTCTATGGCATCATGACGGAGCAGTCCATCGGCAAACTGTTCATGGCGGGCTTTCTGCCCGGCCTGCTACTGGCAACCCTCTTCATCGTCGCCATTGTTATCTGGACGACTCTGAGACCCGATATCGGACCGCCCGGCCCCCGGACAACCCTCTCCGAAAAGATGACTTCTCTTTGGGGCGTGACGGAAACACTGGCCCTCTTTATCATGATCATGGGCGGATTATTCTTCGGCATTTTCACCCCCACGGAGGCGGGTGCCGTCGGCGCTTTCGGAACGGTGCTCCTCGCCGTCGCCAGACGCACGATTCCCTGGAAGGGTTTTACCACGTCTTTGCTGGAGACGACTCGTCTTTCCTGCATGATCCTAGTGATTGTCGCCGGTGCGACGATCTTCAGCCATTTTCTCGCCGTGACCCGCATTCCCTTTGACATCGCCACATGGATCACCGGTCTCAATGTCCCCCGGAGTGTGGTGATGCTCATGATCATCCTTGTCTACCTCGTGGGCGGCTGCTTTATCGACGCCCTGGCGCTGATCATGCTCACCGTGCCGATCTTCTATCCCGTTATCCAGACCCTCGGCTACGATCCCATCTGGTTCGGTGTCATCATCGTCCTCGTCACCCAGATCGGGGTTATAACACCGCCTGTTGGTATCAATGTCTATATCGTCAGCGGTGTAGCCCGGGACGTACCGCTCCATGTCATTTTCAAAGGCGTCATGCCCCTCCTCCTGGCGCTCGTCATCGGCACCCTGGCCCTCATTCCTTTTCCGCAAATCGCCCTCTTTCTCCCCGGTCTCATGAAATGAGCGGCGCACAGCACCTCCCGTCACACCCCTTGCCCAGCCGGCCACCCTGTGGCAGGGAAGCATCTGTCATGAATGTCGTTGCTCGACACGGCCGCCGGACGATCCGCCCATACCGGTGTTTCATCGGCGCAACCACGGCGTTCATCCTAATCGTCATTTTATTTTCCGGGTGCTGCCTTTTCCCCCGGACACGGGATGATGCATACCGGCGGGTAACGCGGCGCATGGTAGTCACCGCGTACGATCCCGGTCCCGAATCGTGCGGCTGGAAACGGAAATACGGCTGCATCGGCCCTCCCGTCTATGCCTACGGTCCTCTGAAGGGGCAACGGAAAGAAGTCGGCATCACCGCGGACGGATCAAAAGCGGAGCACGGCACCATCGCGGCGGATCTGAGCAGATACCCTTTTGGAACAAAAATGTATGTACCGGGATACGGATGGGGAGAAGTCCATGATACGGGACGGGCTCTCCGCGGCGATCATATCGACGTATTCTTCTCCAGCCGGAAAAAGGCTCTTGAATGGGGACGCCGGGGATGCGAGGTTATCATCCTTCTGCCCCGTTAACGGCGTTGTCCGTCATGCAGATGCCGTCAGCGTTCTTTTCTTATCATGTCCCAGAGCAGGAGCACCGCACCCACGGTGATGGCTGAATCGGCGATGTTGAAGGCGGGCCAGTGATACGGCCCGGCGGAGAGATCGATAAAGTCGATGACTTCTCCCAGATGAATCCGGTCGATCATGTTGCCCACAGCACCGCCGAAAATGAGAGACAGCGCGCAGACGAGGGCATCGTTCTTTTTGGTGTGAAAGCGGATGAACAGAAAGATTACAACAATGGCCCCCGCTGAAAGTCCGAGAAAAAAGACCGTCCTGAAAAGCGGGGGCATCCCGGACAGAAACCCGAAGGCCGCACCGGGATTGCGGATGGACGTGATTGAAAAGAACCCCTCGATGACGGGAATGGTCTCGTGCAGCGACAGGGACACCGTAATGTACCATTTCGAAAGCTGATCCGTCAGGATCACAGACACCGCGGTGATAATAAGGATGATATATTTTCTCTGTATGATCATTGAATCGGATCGGTGACGATTAAATATTCCCGCAGCACCGCTCACACAGCGCTGGGTGTTCCGTGCTCATCCCCACGGTCTCGCTGAAGTTCCAGCACCGTTCGCACTTGCCCCCCCGGGCCTTCTGAACGGCAACCTTCACACCCTCATACTCCGTACTTTCGAAGGGATTACGAAGGGTCCCCTCATCGACAATACTCAACTGCGATATGATACATAACGTCTTCAATTCATCCACATACCCGTCTGCCAATGACCGCATCGACGCCGGTACGGCGATGTCGACCCGGCAGTCGAGGGAATGACCGACGATCTTTTCGCCGCGGGCAATTTCGATCGCCTTCGACACTTCCGCCTTGAGGGCAATCAATGTACTCCACCTGTCGGCAAGCTCCGTATCGATGAGTGCCTCGTCGGCTTCGGGAAATGATGCAACGTGGACGCTGTCCGCCTTCCCTGCAAAATCGGGGATGCTTTTCCATATCTCTTCAGCGGTAAATGACAGTACCGGTGCCAGGAGACGCACCATTGCCGTTATGATGACAAACAAGGCGCTCTGCGCCGAACGCCGGTCCTGGGAATCGGAGCGAGAAGTATACAGGCGGTCCTTCAACACATCAAGGTAGAGAGAACTCAAATCGACGGTGCAGAAATTGTACAGCGTATAGTAGACCACGTGAAACTGAAAATTGTCGTAGGCCTTTCTCACGCGGTCAATGATGCCCTGCAGGCGATGCAGCGCCCATCGGTCAAACTCGTTCATTGTATCACTGGGTACCATGTCCGTCTCCGGATCGAAATCATAGAGATTACCGAGAATAAACCGGCTCGTATTGCGGATGCGACGGTAGGCATCGACAAGGCGTTTCAAAATTTCGTCGGAGATTCTGATATCGACGGTGTAATCCTCCGCGGCCACCCAGAGACGGAGTATTTCCGCCCCGTAGATGTCCACCATCTTCTGGGGATCGATGACATTGCCCAGTGACTTGGACATCTTCTTCCCCTCACCGTCAACGACGAAACCGTGGGTAAGGACCGTCTTGTAGGGCGCCCGATGTCGCGTGCCCACCGACTCCAGCAGTGAGGAATGGAACCAGCCCCGATGCTGATCGCTTCCCTCAAGATACATCTCCGCCGGCGATCGGAGATCACGCCAGCGCTCAGTATTTTCCAGGACAGCGGCGTGGCTGACACCGGAATCGAACCACACGTCGAGGATATTCATTTCTTTGACAAACTCCGTACCCCCGCAGTGCGGGCAGGTCGTCCCGGAGGGCAGGAGATCGGCCGCCGCTTTTTCGAACCAGACGTCCGTTCCATGGTCTTGAACAAGGGCCACGACATGATCGACAATCTCCTGCGAATACACTTCCCGCCCGCAGGTCGAACAGAAAAAGATGGTCAGGGGAACACCCCAGAGACGCTGACGCGAAATGCACCAGTCGGGGCGGTTCTCGATCATGCCGTAGATACGGTCACGACCCCAGGCTGGCACCCAAGTCACGCCGTGAATGGCATCAAGCGCCTGTGTCCGCAGATTGCTCTTCTCCATAGAGATGAACCACTGCTCCGTCGATCGGAAAATGATCGGGTTTTTGCACCGCCAGCAGTGCGGATACTGGTGCTCCATATCGAAACGGGCCAGAAGGGCTCCGACTTCCTGCAGCTTTCGAATGACGTCCTCGTTGGCATCGAAAACGAAGGTGCCGGCAAAGAAATCCACATCGTCCGTGAATTTGCCGTCATCATCGACGGGCGCGTAAACGTCGATGCCGTATTCGAGTCCGATCTCGTAGTCTTCCTGGCCGTGACCGGGTGCGATGTGGACGCAGCCCGTTCCCGCCTCGAGGGTCACAAAGGGGGCAAGGATTAACTCGCTTTCCCGATCGATAAAGGGATGCCGACAGCGGAACCCCTCGAGAAGCGACCCATTGAATTCTTCGATGATATAGTAATCCCTGTCGCCGTAACCGAATGCCGCAAGACAGTCATCACAGAGATCCTTCGCCAGGATCAAGACCTCGTCGTCGATCTTGACCGCGACATAGTCAAAGTCCTTGTGAAGGGCAATGGCCAGGTTTGCCGGGAGTGTCCAGGGTGTGGTTGTCCAGATGGCCACGCTGATCTTCTCCCCGGCAAGGTTCGGCAGCAATTCCGAGATATCGGATACGAAAGGGAATCTTACGAAGATGGAGGGTGTGGTATGATCGGCGTACTCCACTTCCGCCTCGGCAAGGGCCGTCTTGCATGAGGCACACCAGTACACGGGTTTGCGTCCGCGATAGACACTGCCACCAAGCAGCAGCTTCCCCATTTCTGCAACCGTAGCGGCCTCGTAATCGTGGTCCATCGTTTTGTAGGGATGATCCCAGTCACCAAATACCCCTAAACGCTTGAACTGGTCGCGTTGGATGTCCACGAACCGTTCCGCATAGTCGCGGCAGAGCCGTCGCTTTTCCGTCTGTGAAAGTGTGGCTTTCTTTGCACCCAGTTCCCTGTCGACCTGGTGTTCGATGGGAAGTCCGTGACAATCCCATCCCGGCACGTAGGGACAGTCGAATCCCACCATCGACTTCGACTTGATGACGATATCCTTGATAATCTTGTTCAGCGCCGTTCCGAGATGGATGTCACCGTTCGCGTAGGGGGGGCCATCGTGCAGAATATACTTATCCCGTCCATGTGAAGATCCGCGAATTTTTCCGTATATATCGATCGTGTCCCACCATGCGAGAATTTCCGGCTCCTTCCGAGCAAGATTCGCCTTCATGGCGAAATCCGTTTTCGGCAGATTCAGGGTCTCTTTATATTCCATGGACGGTTCCTCCATCACAGTGATGACGACGCTCTTAACACAAATCATTCGCTGATGGCAATACCTTATATCAAAAAAGAAGTCCCGTGGAGGGGGATCCCCCACGGGACTGTGACAATCCTAACAGTTGATGATGTCAGCGTTTTACATCATACCACCGTATCCGCCTCCGGGAGGCATGGGCGGCATCGCCGGTTCCTCCTTCGGTTTTTCCGCGACCATGCACTGCGTGGTCAGCATAAGTGCCGCCACGCTTGCCGCATTCTGCAGTGCCGACCGGGACACTTTCGTCGGATCGATGACACCGGCCTTCGACATGCCTTCGTATGTGTCGGTCTGTGCATTGAAGCCGAAATCGTCTTTACCGGCCTTGACCTTTTCCACGACAATCGAACCTTCATGGCCCGCATTCGCGGCAATCATTCTCAGCGGCTCTTCAATGGCCTTCTTGACGATATTGACCCCCACCTGCTGATCACCGGCGAGTTTCATTTTCTCCAGCGCCGGCAATGCCCTGATATAGGCGACACCGCCACCGGGGATAATCCCCTCCTCAACGGCGGCACGCGTCGCGTTCAAGGCATCCTCCACACGGGCCTTCTTCTCCTTCATCTCCGTTTCCGTTGCGGCGCCCACTCTGATAACAGCCACGCCACCGACCAGTTTCGCCAGTCTCTCCTGCAGCTTCTCCCGGTCGTAATCCGACGTGGTTTCCTCGATCTGGGCGCGGATTTGTTTCACGCGGCCTTCGAGGGCCGCCTTCTCGCCGGCACCGTCGATGATGGTTGTGTTGTCTTTATCAATCACGAGCCTTTTCGCCTGACCCAGATCTGATATCTGGGCGTTCTCCAGCTTCGCACCGATTTCTTCGGAAATAACATGGCCACCCGTCAGGACGGCGATATCTTCCAGCATGGCCTTCCTGCGATCGCCGAAACCGGGCGCTTTCACGGCGGCCACATTCAGCGTACCCCGAATCTTGTTGACCACGAGTGTCGCCAGGGCCTCTCCCTCGATATCCTCGGCGATGATCAGAAGGGGTTTCCCCATCTTGGCAATCTGTTCGAGCGTGGGCAAAAGATCTTTCATACTGCTGATTTTCTTGTCATGAATCAGGATGTAGGCATCCTCCAGATTGGCCTCCATTTTTTCGGCGTTCGTCACGAAATACGGTGATAGATAACCTCGATCAAACTGCATTCCCTCGACGACTTCCAGTTCCGTCAGGAGTCCCTTCGCCTCTTCGACGGTAATGACGCCTTCTTTGCCGACCTTTCCCATGGCCTCGGCGATGATGTTTCCAATGGTATCATCGTTGTTCGCTGAGATGGTTCCGACCTGAGCGATTTCCTTCTGATCCTGCGTCGGGTTGCTGAGTTTCTTCAACTCTTCCACCACGACCTCGACGGCCTTGTCGACACCACGCTTGATGTCCATGGGATTGCTCCCGGCGGCCACAGCCTTGACACCCTCACGGTAAATCGCCTGCGAGAGAATCGTGGCCGTTGTCGTCCCATCACCGGCAACGTCGCTCGTCTTGCTGGCAACCTCGCGCACCATCTGCGCGCCCATATTTTCGAACTTGTCTTCCAGTTCGATTTCCTTCGCCACGGTAACACCGTCTTTCGTCACCGTCGGTGCTCCGAAGGATTTTTCCAGGATGACATTCCGCCCCTTCGGACCGAGCGTGACCTTTACGGCGTCGGCGAGGGCGTTGACACCAGCCAGGATCGCCTTCCTCGCTTCTTCATCGTATTTCAATACTTTAGCAGCCATTAATAATCCTCCTTATATGCTCATCATGTTTTATTTCTCGATAATGCCCAAGACATCGTCTTCCCGCATGATGAGATATGACTCCTCATCAATCTTGATGTCCGTTCCCGCATACTTGCTGAACAGGATGCGGTCGCCGACCTTCACATCGAGTTCGGCGAGCTTTCCGTCATCACCACGTTTTCCCTTGCCCACAGCAATAATTTCACCTTCCATGGGTTTTTCCTTTGCGCTGTCGGGAATGATGATGCCGCCTTTTGTCTTCTCCTCTTCCTCGAGGCGCTTTACCAAAATCCTGTCATACAACGGTCTGATTTTCATTCTCTCAACTCTCCTTTCCTTTTGCCTATTTATAAAGGTATAAAATTCATGGGTTAGGGCACAACTGTCTCGATCATCACTAACATAAACATCAATTCTGCCGTGTCAAGGGAACGGGCTCTCAAAAAAGCGGGGCCTTCGCCGAAGATTGTAATGCGTTTGCGCTCAAAATATGGTAGGTCACGGAAACGGAGAACGTCAGCACAGCGAGGATGTCGTGATGTCTGTAAGAAAGGCTTTCAAACTCGTTCATGCCATTATTCGTCTGCTTCATCTCAACAAGCCGTTGAAGCTCCCCCGTTCCATACAGCGACTGTCTTTCTTCATGAAGGACTACCGGACCTTGGAAGAACAGCTTGCGGATGGCCGGTCACCTTTTTCCGTCGAGAAATTCTACCCCTGCGTGGATGAACGAAGCGAACAGGGCGGCGTCGCATCGGGGCATTATTTTCACCAGGACCTTCTCGTGGCATCGCGCATATTCAAAAACAACCCCCATCGTCACGTTGATATCGGTTCCCGAATCGACGGCTTTGTGGCGCACGTGGCGTCATTTCGGGAAATAGAGGTACTGGACATACGGAACCTGCCCGGTGATATTCTCAACATACGTTTTACCAAAGGGGATATCATGGATGCTCGTTCAATACGTGTCGACTACTGCGACTCCCTTTCATCACTTCACGTCATCGAGCACCTGGGCCTCGGACGATACGGTGATCCCGTTAACTGCGACGGCCATCTCACGGGTCTTCGCAATATGCACGCGATGTTGCAACAGGGCGGGAAATTCTACCTGTCCGCACCTATCGGCCCGCAACGGATCGAGTTCAACGCGCACCGCGTATTTTCCGTCGCCTACCTCGTTGATATCCTCGTTAAGGATTATCGCATCGACGCCTTCTCCTATGTCAATGATGAGGGGAAACTGATCCGCAATGCGTCACTGGACAGCACGGAAACAGCACGCGATTTCTCGTGCCATTACGGCTGCGGCATCTTCGAGATGACCAAACTTTAAGATATCCGGGACCCGGATGTGTAGCACGCTCGCTAACATCGACGGGGTTTCTCTCTTGTGACGTGACACCATTACAGGGAAGCGGAGGGCATGCGAAAACATTCCCTCGTCGATACCGTCACCTACTGCAAAAAACATAAGGAGATGTCCATGGTGGTGGAGCAGACAAAGATCGCCACTATTGCGACTGCAGCACTGGGACTGATGCTTGTTTGTTTGATGGGCGTCGCACGCGTTTACAACCTGTCATCCCTGCTGCGAGAAGACGGCCCGGTCGAATATCTCAGTGCGGTCTTCTGGATGGTCGGCTGCGTAATTTCTCTGTCCATGATTATGAAGACCCGGAGCAATTCAAAGATACTGGCTATCATTTTCGTTCTCGTATGTTTCGTCTCGTTCGGCGAGGAATTAAGCTGGGGGCAGAGACTGATCGGTTTCGACACCCCATCCTGGTGTCGGCACATCAATCGCCAGGGTGAATTCAATCTGCACAATCTCAGGGCACTTTCGGGAGGAAGTACGTGGACCGATTTCCTGAAAACGGGCAGATTCAGCCTCTATCAAATATTCGACGCGCAGAACATGTTTCGCATGGGATTCTTTTTTTTCTTTTTCCTTTTGCCTCTTTTCAGCAGAAATTCCTCCGTGCGCAGTGTGATAACTCGAATAGGATACGAGACTCCGCCCCTGTCCTTTCTCATTATCCTGTGGACCGTGATCATTGTCTCAGGCATGTGCGAAATCAATGCTCAGGCGACGCACCGTCATGAAATCCAGGAAATACGGGAACTCAGTTACGCCGTGTTCGTAACCACATATCTTTTCTTCTCCGCGGCAAGGAACCGCGGCGCAACGATGACGAGAAACTGATCGGACATCACGCCTCGATGCCCAATCACTCTTGACGGGATTCCCTTACACGGCGAGTCCGTATGCTTATAAGTGGCACATTTTATGCAGAAAAGTGCGTATGACGTGTCCCGCCTTTTATGTTTCCCATGACGGGACTAAACACGAAACGGGTTTCATCGGCACTGTCACCGTACGAACGCACCCCCTCCGCGGGAGACAATTAATCTGCGGGGTTTCGAAAACAGCCCCTACCACGAGGCGAACGCTGACGAATGAATCGACTCGTGTGACAAAACCAAATCGCCGGCACAAGGACGAGGCACCAATGGACGAATTGACACGTATTAAAGAACAGTTACTGGAAACGGAAGAAACGCACAGCGCCGAAAAGACAACGCTGCTGAGACTCGTTGCCACCTACGGAAAAATCGTCGAAGCCTTACCGGAATTTGCTGAAGAAGCAAAAGAAATCTGTCGTTTGGTAAGCGACGGCGACGACATCCAAGTGAGAAAAATTGATCAGTCCGTCAATACTCTCCGGCAGAAAATCTTTCGACAGGAAACAATGCCGACGAAACCCGCACAGGATGAGAAGGAAATGGAAACGCGCCTGATGGCGGCCTGTCGCATCATGAAAGGCATCGTGGCAACCATCATCGAGGATTTTTACCCGCTCAACGACGCGCTAAAACAGAGGGCCGACGGGATTACCATTGATTGTTCGCCGGAAATGAACGATACGCAACTGCATCGCATCGCCGACGCGTTCATGTCGTTCCTCTCGGAGTTGAAACTGACCATCAGCCGTGATTTCCGCCAAATTCATGACACTTTTTGCCAGCTTTTGGACCGTACCAAAGACCTGGAAACGACGCTCGGAGCTGAATTTGATGCAACGACCCGTCGCGAAGAATTGGAAATCTTTGAAACGGAGGTGGGTGATCAGGTTGGATCGATCATGGATGTCATGAGTCTTCATCACTCCATTGACGAAATCAGGACCGCCGTGATTGACAAGCTGACAACCATCAAAACGTTGATCACGGCCCGCAAGGAAGAAGAGATCACCAGGGCCAAAAAGACGCAAGAGAAGATCGGTATGCTGCGAAAGAGAATCGTGGAAACGGAACGGGAAACCCTGACCCTCTTTCAGAAAACAGAACAACTGCAAAAAGCGGCCTACCAGGACGGTCTTACCGGCCTTTACAACCGCATGGCCCTGGATGAAAAACTGGGCGACGAGATTGCCACATATCAAAAAAGCGGATCGATCTTTTCCCTGGTACTCTTCGATGTGAACGATTTCAAATGGATCAACGATACCTTCGGCCATGTGGCGGGGGACAAGGTGCTCAAGGAGATAGCGAGAACCCTCCGTGAAAGCTTCCGTAAGAGCGATTTCATCGCCCGCTACGGCGGTGACGAGTTCGCCGTGGTCATCGAGGGCCTGGATGCATCGACCGCCCGTGACCGCATCACTCTCTTTGAAAAGAACCTGAAGCTGAGACGATTCATATCTCACATTAAGAATAAAAACCTCAACATCAGGGTCAGTGCGGGCATCGCGATGCCGCATGAACACGATACCCCCAATGCGATCATTCACCGTGCCGACAGGGCCATGTACGACGACAAGAAGATGAATAATACCCAGTCGTCACCGTGACATTACCGCTTTTTCTCTTTTTGTTCCACGATGACGATATAGGTTGTATCATTTTTTGAAAAAATCTGTTTCACCATGTAGTCCCCATGCGGCGACAGATCCAGCACCACTCTCACCCGTTTCTCGGGCGACGTATACACGCCGGTCCGCACCCGCGTGATCACGGTTCCGCCTGTAGCGTAACACTGCGGGACATTATCGATGATACGCATATCATAGAAATCACACATGATCCTCGGTGTATCACCGCCCGTGGTGGAAATCACCGGTGGGTAATACCCATTCAACACAATGGATATCCGTTCGCTTGTTTCGGACAGCCGCGCAAATTCAATACCCGTGAGGAGGGGATTGTAGTCATCCGTCTCGCCGCCGTCCGAAATCGCCCCACTGACGAGCACAAACACAATAACAAGACACAGACCGATTGTATCCATCACTCTCCGTCGCCACCGCATCCTTTTGATTAGATCGGCAAGCGCATGCGCCGCAGCGTATAGCGTTGTGAGCGATTGACTACACAGACTCTTTTCCTCAACGATCGGAGGTTGCCCGCACCGTGTTGCGGGGATATTCAATAAACCGTCCATAAGATGAATCCCTACGCTGCTTTTGCCTGTCCACCGCTACAATAGCGGAAAGAACTCCGTGACGCAAACACTTGCACCCCTCCTTTGCACCCGGTGAAGAGCCACTTGACAGAACGACAAAATAATTTTACCATACAGTTAAAATAAACGGTTAGTATAATATCGCAACGGAGCAGCACCCATGGGCGGTTCTCGGGACAAGGGCAAGGGACAAACAACGATACGCCACATTCTGCAGGCCGCAGTGGACGTTTTTTCCGAATCGGGGTTTGAAGGAGCCCGAATGGATGTCATCGCCAGTCACGCCGGCGTCAACAAGGCCTCCATTTATTATCATATCGGGGATAAGATGGCACTTTATACGGCGGCGATGCACCGGATCAGCGGGCAGACGTACAAAAATATTGCCGTGCGGGCACGTGGCCTTGCCTCCCCGGAGAAACGCCTGGCAATGCTCGTCCATACCTTCGCTGAGACTGTCGATGCCAACCCCCGTATGGGACCGATGATGCTGCGTGAAGTGGCCGGCGGCGGCCAGCGTCTGCCGGGAGAAGTAATTGAAGATATCGCCGGTATCGTGGGACTCCTGGCTCAGATTCTTGAAGATGGTTATAAGGCAGGTGTCTTCCGGCGCGTTCCTCCTTTCATGCTGTATATGATGATTATCGGTTCGGTGGTCTTGTACAAAACAAGCTCCCCCGTCCGCCGGCGTGTTGCCGGGGAGTACGGGGCACTCGTCGACGGGCAGGAGGCGGTGTCGGGGACCGTTGCCCAGGAGATCGCCCGTCTCATACTGAATGCAGTGTCTATTCATCCCCGAGCATGACCGTATGACCGGACAGGTCGGACGCAGGCAATTCTTTTTTCTCTCGGAAGGACTAGGAACAGGAGGGCCACAGATGAAAAAGCGTATTATCCTTATCGTATTTATCATCCTCTTCGCCGGCGTGGGACTACTCGTATTCATGGGACAGAACGACCGTAACAGCGCGGGGGTCTACTATTCGGGAACCATCGAGGCGACACACGCCGAACTGTCCTTTCAAACGGGTGGCAAAATGACGGCGATTCACGTAGACGAGGGTAATACGGTAAAAACGGGCCAGGAATTGGCGCTTCTCGATCAAAGCGAATTCGAGGCCCGTCTCACGGAAGCCGATGCGGCCGTCATCGCGTCCGAAAAGAATATCGCAAGACTGGAAACTCTGCTCGCACTGTACCGGCGGACGTTGCCCGCCGATGTGCTCCGGGCGTCAGCGACCGTGGAAAGCGCACAAGCCGTGTTTCGCGACGCGGAAAACAACAAGAAACGCTATGATGCGCTTTTGAAAGAAGCCGTCGTATCGCAGAGGGAATGGGACACCGTGAATCTCCGTTACGATACGGCAAAAGCCGCCCTGAACGAGTCAAAGGCGGCCCTTCGTCAGGCGGAAAGCGGCTTGGAGAAGATTGAAACGACGAAACGCGAAATCGATGCCGCGAAAGCAAATCGCGATGCCGCGGCGGCGATGCGCGATGTGGCGAGAATACGGCTTTCCTATTCCACCCTGAAGGCGCCCTTCGACGGTATTATCACGAGCCGCAACGTGGAAACGGGCGAAGTCGTCACGGCGGGGCAGGAAGTGCTGACCCTCTCCGACCTCTCCACGGTCGATTTGAAGATCTATGTCGGTGAAGAGGAAATCGGAAAGGTCGTGCCGGGCATGGCGGCCTCCGTCCGCATCGATACGTACCCGGACAAGGTCTATGAGGGGCGTGTATCGTATATATCGCCGGAGGCCGAGTTCACGCCGAAAATCGTTCAGACCCACAAGGAACGGGTCAAACTCGTCTATCTCGTCAAAATTGCCATTGAAAATCCTGCACGGGAATTAAAGCCCGGCATGCCGGCGGATGCCCGGTTGACGGAGTCGTTATGAAGGACGCGATTCACATTAAAAACGTGTCCAAGAGCTTCGGCGCGGTGCGAGCGGTGGACGACGTATCTCTCACTATCGAAGGCGGCACCATCTGCGGCTTTATCGGATCTGACGGGGCTGGCAAGACAACCATCCTTCGTATGGCAGCGGCCATGATACCCCCCGACCGCGGAACGATCACCATCGGCGGGCACGACGTCACCGCCGAGCGCCGTCACATGAAATCCGTGATCGGCTATATGCCCCAGCGGTTCGGTCTCTACCAGGACCTGACCGTCACGGAAAATATTTCTTTTTTCATGGATATTTTCGGCATCCGCGGCGCGGAACGGAACCGCCGCATGGAACGCTATCTTGCGTTTTCCAATCTACTTCCTTTCATCAACCGCCTTGCGGGAAACCTGTCGGGGGGAATGAAACAGAAGCTCGGACTCGCCTGCGTGCTCGTCCATGAGCCGGCGGTCCTCATCCTCGATGAGCCGACGAACGGCGTCGATCCCGTCTCCCGTGCCGAATTCTGGGATATCCTCCTTCAGATGAAGGGTGAGGGCATGACACTTCTCATTTCCACCGCCTACCTTGACGAGGGAGAAAAATGCGACAGCCTGGCATTGATGCACCGGGCACGCATCATTCATGCCGGAACACCGGAGGAAATACGCGCAGAATTTCCCACGGTGGAAGAGGCGATGATCCACGACATCGAGAATGTCGATGAGGATATGGCTCATGACACCTTCTCCAACCAACGTCATTGACGTGGCGAACCTGGAAAAGAAATTCGGCGACTTCACGGCGGTGGACAGGATATCCTTCTCCGTGGCCCGGGGAGAAATATTCGGCTTTCTCGGTGCCAACGGCTCGGGCAAATCGACGACGATTCGCATGCTCTGCGGAATCCTGCTTCCTACCTCCGGTGAGGGGTTGGTGGCCGGACACAATATCGTGACGGAACCGGAGGCGGTCAAAAACTCCATCGGATACATGTCACAGAAGTTCTCTCTCTATGAAGAACTGACGCCTGCGGAAAACATCCGTTTTTACTTGGGCATCTATACGCTGCCGGAGGATACCTGGCGGGAACGCATGGACTGGATCCTGGAAATCACCCGGCTGAAGGACATGCGCGACCGCCTGACGCGGGACCTTCCCCCCGGATGGCGTCAGCGGCTCGCCTTGGGCTGTGCCTTGCTCCACAGGCCCGACATCATTTTTCTCGATGAACCCACATCGGGCGTCGATCCGCTGACGCGTCGCCGCTTCTGGGAATTTATCCGTTCCCTCGCCGATGAGGGTGTTACGGTCTTTGTGACGACCCACTACATGGATGAAGCGCAGAACTGCGAACGTATCGTCATGATCAATGAGGGCTCTATCGTGGCAACGGGGAGTCCCCACGATATTATCGCGCGGACCGTGCCGGAAAGGACCGATGCCGACCTGAACGACGCCTTTGTTCGCCTGATGGCCCGTGAGGACAGGACACAATGAGAATGCTCACGATCAAAGCGGTGGCACGGAAGGAGTTCTATCACCTCATCAGGGATTTCCGCAGCCTGTATCTTGCCTTTGCCATCCCGCTGTTCCTCATCCTGCTCTTCGGCTATGCACTGAGCCTCGATGTGGATAATATCTCCACCGTCGTCGTCGATTTTGACAGGACGGGCTTCAGCCGGGATTTCATCCGCCGTCTCGACGCCTCTGCCTATTTCGATGCGTATGTTCATCTTCGAAACGCTGACGAGGCAACATATTACCTGGACCGCGGGTGGGCGCGCATGGCGGTAATCATTCCGCCGGACTGGACGAACAGCCTGCGCGCCGACCGCGAGGCGCCGCTGCAGATCATTCTCGACGGGAGCGATCCGAATTACGCCAGTCTTTCCCTGGGATACATGACCCAGTTTGTGGGCCTGGAAAACCACCGCCTTCTCGCCGATTTTCTGAACAGAAAGGGACGGGCGGCCATCGAACCGCCCGTGGCGGGTCAGATCCGCGTCTGGTTCAACGAAGACCTGGAAAGTAAAAATTTCATCGTTCCGGGGATCATCGCCATCATTATCATCATTGTGGGCGCCATGCTCACGTCGCTCGTCATCGCCCGCGAATACGAAAACGGGACCATGGAGACAATTCGCTCCCTTCCCATCAGGGCAGGTGAACTGCTCATGGGAAAGGCGATACCCTATTTCATGATCGCCCTCACCGATGTGCTGGTCGCCGTCCTGATGGGTCAGGTCCTTTTCGGCGTCACCATGAAATCAAGTTTCTGGCTGCTCATTATCGCCTCGTCTCTCTATATCCTCGTGGCTTTGAACCTGGGGTTTCTCATCTCCATTGTCACGAAATCGCAGCTGGTGGCGAATCAGATGGCCGTGTTGATCACCTATCTCCCGTCGCTTCTCCTGTCCGATTTCGTTTTCCCCATCGTCAACATGCCGACGGTGCTCCAGTATGTCACCTATATCGTGCCGGCACGATACTTCATCGACATCCTGAACGGTCTGTATCTGCGGAACGTGGGCCTGGCCATGCTCTGGCCGAGTTTCCTGATACTCATCGTCATTGCCGCCGTTTTTTCACTTGTGACACTGGTATTTCTGAAACGGGAGGGCCTCTGAGATGCACTGGCTCCGCGTTCGTGAACTAGTGAGGAAGGAATTTATACAGCTCTTCCGTGACAAAAAAACCCGGCCCCTTCTCGTTATCGCACCACTCGTGCAGCTTCTTGTTTTCGGATACGTCGTGTCCACCGATGTCCGCACGGTGAGCGTGGGAGTGCTCGATCATTCGAAGACGGTGGAAAGCCGTCGGCTCATCGACGCCTTCGGGGAGAACCGCACCTTTGAAATTCGTTACGCAACGGACACCGAGCGCGCCCTCGAGTCACGCCTTTTGAAACGCGACATCGATCTCGCGATCAAAATACCGCCTGATTTCACCGAACACATCCGGCGTGGAGAGACGGCTGATGTGCAGATTCTCGCCGACGGCAGCATGAGCAACATGGCCACCGTCAGGATCGCCTATGCCGGCGCGGTCATCGACCGCTTTAACGAACAGCTTATGGCGGAACTCTACCCGATGCGGATGGACTATGGCAGAATCGATGCGCGCACGCGACCGTGGTACAACCCGAATCTCTACAGTCGGAATTACTTCGTTCCGGGTATTGTGGCCTTCCTCATTATGATCATGACGCTGCTTTTTACCTCCATGGCCGTCATCAAGGAAAAGGAACGGGGGACCATGGAACAGCTCATCGTGACGCCCCTTCAGCCTTCGGAACTCATACTGGGGAAAACGATACCCTATATTATTGTCTCGCTCGCGCAGATGATCGCCGTCACTCTTTTCGCCGTCTTCTGGTTCGATATCCCTTTCGCCGGAAACGTTTTTCTCCTCTTTCTGGCTACCTGCCTGTTCCTGCTGAGCACTCTCGGTATGGGGCTTTTCATCTCCACCATTTCGGCCACCCAGCAGCAGGCGATGATGACGACTTTCTTCGTGATTCTTCCCGCCTTTATGTTCAGCGGGTTCGTCTTTCCCATCACCAATATGCCGCAGCCTATCCAGTGGTTGACGTACCTCAATCCATTGCGGTATTTTCTTTTCATTATCAGAGGGATTTTTCTGAAGGGCGTCGGCCTCGATATGCTCTGGCCGCAGCTTACGGCGCTGACCGTGATCGGTATTGTCGTCTTCACCGCATCGGTAAAACGCTTCCACAAGCGTCTCGACTGATAAACACACAACGCCGCAAACTCGGCAAAGGAGGAGGGATTGATATGAAAATTGTCTATCACGACGATTTCAATCAGGTCTACACGGCTGATCCCGCGGCTGCGGCGGGACGGATTTCCGCCGTTTTCGATGTCATCTATCATCACGCGGCTTTTGTCCCGGCGAAACCCGCTTCGCGCGAGGACATTGCCCGGTGTCACACAGATGCCCATATCGATCACGTCCGACGCCAGGGACTCTACGATATCGCCGCGCTTGCGGCGGGCGCCGCCTGCCAGGCGGCCCATATCGCGATTACGGAACCGAGTTTCGCCCTGATTCGACCGCCGGGTCACCACGCCTCCGCCGATGGTGCCTGGGGATTCTGTTATTTTAATAACATGGCGATTGCCCTGAGCAAACTGAAACACGAGGGTGTCATCACCTCCGCTCTCGTTCTGGACATTGATCTGCACTACGGCGACGGGACCGTCAACATCCTGGGTCAATCGCCCTGGGTCACCATTGTCAATCCCTCGGCGACGGACCGGAAACTCTACGTGAAAGAGGTTGAATCGTCACTGCCCGAGGATGTGGATATGATCGGCATTTCGGCAGGGTTCGACAACCACGAGTCGGACTGGGGAGGACTTCTGACAACGGATGACTACCGTGAAATCGGCCGCATGGTCCGAAACACCCGCAAGGAGGAAAAAGGCTGTTTCGCCATTCTGGAAGGGGGATACAACCATGATGTCCTCGGACACAACGTGAAAGCGTTGATCGACGGTCTGGAACCAGTCGGATCATCGTCGTACGAATGGTGAGGGAACCTGCCATGCCATTGGGAAGCATGGCCGATCACGGTAACAATCGTCCGATTATTTCCCGATACAGAAACGGGAGAAAATCTTTCCGAGCACATCCTCGCTCGTGGTCAGTCCCACGATGTCACCAAGCTCATCGAGCGCCTCTCGCACATCCTGCGCGGAAAACACCGGCGAATGGGCGTCCGCAAGATGCGCCCGGGCCTCCTGAAGGAGCATCTGCGCTCGGGCAACGGCCTCCCGGTGGCGCGTACTGGTGAGTACGACGTCAGAGCGCCGTTCACCGATATCACGGAAGATGCAGCGGCGAATCGCTTCCTTGAGTTCGTCCATACCGTCACCGTATTTCGCCGAGACGGCGACGACTTCTACGCCGGGAAGGAGCATACCAGCCTCGTCGAGGGATGTCCTCTGGGGAAGATCCGATTTGTTCACGGCGGCAACAGCGGTTTTGTTACCGATTCTCTTCACCACTGCCCTGTCATCGTCTGAAAGGGGTGTGCTCCCGTCGAAGAGGAGTATGATAAGGTCGGCGGACGCCGCTTTCTTCCAGACACGCCTGATACCCTCTTCCTCGATGATGTCTCCTGCCTCCCGTATGCCCGCCGTATCAATAACAGTAACGGGAATGCCACCGACGTCCATTCCCGTCTCGATACAATCGCGCGTGGTCCCGGGTATATCCGTCACAATGGCACGGTCCTGGCCGGCAAGCCGATTCATGAGGCTCGATTTTCCCCCATTGGGTTTTCCGACGATGAGGAGTGACAGACCGTCACGAAAGAGCGCCCCTTGTCGGAAGCTCTCGTGAAGCGCTGTGAGATCGTCAATCACAGTGGTCATACTCTTCTGCACGTCCCCCGTGGGCATATCGCCGACAAGATCCTCGTGCGAAAAATCAATGGATGCCTCCAGTTCGGCGAGCATATCGATAAGCTGTGCCCGCAAATCATGGACGGTTTCGGACAACGCCCCGGCAAGTTGGGAACGGGCGTATTCCAGACCCTGACGGGTCTTGGCGGTGATTACATCGGCAATAGCCTCGGCCTGTGACAGATCGAGACGCCCGTTCAGGAAGGCCCTCTTGGTGAATTCCCCGGGCTCAGCGGGACGCGCCCCCGCCGCGAGAAACGAATCGAGGACCGTTGACACAATCAGCGGTCCTCCGTGGCAATTGATCTCCACGGTATCCTCCCCGGTGAAGGAGTGGGGACCGTACATGACGGAGAACAGCACCTCGTCCACAACAGTGTCCGTCTGTCGCTCAACAACGTGGCCATGGTAGAGGCGATGACTTTCATAGAGAGAAACAGACCGCGAGGGGCGAAATAGAGAACTCCCGATATCGAGAGCCTTCGGCCCACTCACTCTGACGATACCAATGCCTCCCATACCGGGAGGCGTTGCAACGGCTGCTATGGTATCTTTTTCAATCACTGAGCGGATTGTGCCTTCTGTCGCGTTTTCTTTGTTGGGACGATGACGATCTTCCGGAGGAATCCCTCACCGCGGCTCTTGGTCGTCACACCGCTGTCATTCTGCAACGCCAAGTGGATAATGCGGCGATCATGGGCATTCATCGGATTGACAACGACGGGCTTTCTCATGCGCTTTGCCTTTTCACTGAGCTTTTCCGCCAGGGCGATGAGAGATTGCCGCCGTTTTTCGCGATAATTCTCCGTATCGAGAATGATCCTTTCGCCTTCGTTCGACTCGCGGCTGACCGCCTTATTAACGATATACTGCAGAGCATCCAAGGTCTGTCCGCCCTTTCCGATGAGAATGCCGCTTCCATCGCCCTGTATGGAGAGAATTGTATATTCGTCATTGTATTCGATTGTCACGGGGAAATCAAAATCCATTCGCTGTAGAATATCCCTCAACACCGTCTGAGCTGCGCCGGCGCGGGCCTGCCGTGCCGCATCGTCCGTCGTCATGACCATTCTCTTTTCAGGCTCAACGTCCTCCGCCTTCTTCTCGACCGTTGTTTTCCCTTCTTCAAAGGGATTGGAAAATGCGTCGCCGAAAGAGAGCGCTCTCGCCCGTATCACGGCCTTCTTTGAACCAAGACCCAGAAATCCCTTCGATTCCTCGGAGACGATTTCTATATTCAATTTTTCGCGCGGCATAGCGAATTCATCACATGCCTTCTCAATGGCTTCATCAATCGTCTTACCTTCAAACTCTATAACATTGTTCATATATCCAACCTCAATAAACAGCCTAATCGGCGCGCTTGTTGATGAAATACTGTTGCCCGATGCTCAAAATGTTGTTGAACAGCCAGTATATAACGAGTCCCGACGGAAAACTGAGGAAGAGAAACGTGAAAATGACGGGCATCCACATCATCATTTTCGCCTGCATCTCGTTGCCGCCGGGCGTCGGCGTCATCCGTTGCTGCAGGAACATCGTCGCACCCATGACGATCGGCGTGATGTAGTAGGGATCCTTGGCGGACAGGTCCTGAATCCAGAAAATGAATGGGGAATGACGGAGTTCAATGGAATAAATCAGGGCACGATACAGTCCGATAAAGACGGGAAGCTGAATGAGAATGGGGAAACAGCCGCCCATGGGATTCACCTTATGTACTTTATAGAGCGCCATGACCTCCTGGTTGAGACGGGCCTTGTCGTTCTTGTACTTCTCACGCAGCTTCTGCATTTGCGGCTGCAGCTTCTGCATATTCTTCATGGACCGGTAGCTCATGTTCCCCAAAGGCCAGAAAAGGATTTTGATGATGACCGTCAGGATAATGATCGCCATCCCGTAATTCGGCACGTATGCATGGATAAACTTCAGTGCCGTCAAGAGGGGAAGGGCCAGCCACTTCATCCACGAACCGAAATTGATGGACTCCTCCAGTTCCACGTTCTCCGCCTTGAGGAGTTCGTAATCTTTCGGTCCCAGGTACATCCGGTAGCGGAACAGTGTCGACTGATCGGGAAGCACGATATTGCTCGGTCCGATCAGGTGAGAAGAGACGATATCCCGTTTATCCTTTGTTATTTCCAGCCTCGTCAGTGACGGCTGCTCGGGGATCATGGCGGAGAGAAAGTACTTGCTTTCGAAGGCTACCCAGGACACGTCTGGTCCGGCCGTCAGCTGCCCCTCTATATCATCCACATTTTCTTTCTCCGTACCACCCCTCACATACCAGATCGGCCCGATATGATCGTAGCGGCTCGATTTTACGTCGGGGTTCGCATACTGGTTCCAGGTTAAGACCGCCTTCTGTTTATAGGCATGCGGGGAAATATTGCGCACGGTGACATCGAGATCGAACCCATACTTGTCCGGATGAAAGGTAAAGGTCTTCTCGATGGCGATCTTGTCGGGAAAGACGCGGGAAAAGGTGAGTTTTTGAGCCTCCGTACCGCTCAATTCGACAGAGTCACGCTCAGCTTGGAAGGTAACGTCCGGCGGAAGGGTCACGCTCGAATTGTCGAAGGAAAACCCCAGGGGATAGAGCGCCCCGTTCTCGGACGCAACCAATTCGATCGATTCACTGTCCTTTTCCAGTTCCTGCCGGTAGTCTTTTAATCGGAACGATTTGAGGGATGCCCCCCGTGTGCTGAAAGCGGCCGTATACAGAGGGCCATCGACAACGACTGCTTGTTCGTCCGAGGATGCAGTCACTGTTTCCGTATCAACCAGGACCTCCCCGCCCTCTCGAATGATCGGCTCCTGCGTTGCGTCAGTGCCGCCGGTATCCGTTTGCGAAACCGTTTGCTCTTCGCCCCGAGGCGGCACTTCCTTGACAAAAAAATACTGGTATCCCGCAACGAGAAGTGTTGCCAGAAAAATGGCAAGAACCGTCTTCTTGTCCATTTAAAACCTCCCAAATAATACTGCTAGTGAAGGGGATCATATCCGCCGGGATGAAACGGGTGGCATCGTACAACGCGCCAGATACCGAGGAGGCTTCCCTTGAAAGGCCCGTATTTCCGTATCGCCGCCAGAGTGTACTCTGAACAGGTCGGATAGAACCGGCAGCTTTGGGGAAAAAACGGTGATAGAGCAACTTGATAGAATCGTATCAGGAAAACAAGTGTTCTTTTCAAACACCGTATCATGATGCATGTCCTTCAAGACCCTGTCGAAGCTCTTCGCAAATCACCCGGTAATGCCGAGAAGACGCGTCCCTGGTGGCCACAATAACGATATCATGGGAATCAGGTAGTATATCCTTGTTCAAACGAAAGAATTCTCGCAGGAGACGCTTGATCCGGTTTCTCTTCACGGCATTACCGATTTTCTTGCCTATCGACACTCCCAGTCTTCGTGATCCCAATTGATTTTTACATACATAAACGACAAAGTGTTTCGTCGCAATCCTGACGCCTGTCCGGTAGACAGTAACAAAATCATTTCGCTTCCGGATGCGTTCTTCCCGGGTAAAGGATTGATTTTCGATGTGTGCACGCATCAGGCATCAGAAATGCGCGAAGAAATGAACACCTGCTCATGAAACGGCAATCTGTTTTCTTCCCTTGGCACGGCGGCGATTAAGGATCTGCCGTCCCCACCGCGTCGCCATTCGCGCGCGAAAGCCGTGCTTTCTCAGTCGTTTCGTATTACTCAGATTTGTAATATTTTTCTTCATACAGTCAATCTCCAGCGAGAATAAGTAAGCCTGTCTATTGACCATACTTGGAAATAATTGTCAAGCAGGAAAACCTCTCCACTTGCAAAACATCTCAAATCCGATGGCCGGGAATAGGCCCTGTGGGTTCTGCATCAGCGGATTCCGCAATCAACCGGAGGTTTGTATTGACACCACCTTATAATTCTTTTAAAAGGATATGCCATGACGGTACGCGATACTGGGGGCACCGCAGTCAATCTTTTTCAAATTGCGTGCAGTGAACGGTCGCGGTGTTACGAACGACATCATTCCATCATCACCAGATCCTGTGACGTGCCGTAAAGGTCTCATCGTGACGTATTCTCGCATAGCGAACGCATCATATCACATCGGGGCGGGGGCGGTAATCCTTCTGGGCGCATCACTGTTTGTTTCGACCGCCGCAGATACGGCTCTCGTTGCCCTTGCCGCCGCCTGCTGGTTTATAGAGGGAAGGTTCAGGGAAAAAGTGTCCCGCGTGGTGAAACATCCCGTCTCAATCGCCGCACTCCTCCTTTTTGCTTTTTATGCGGCGGGAGCAGCATATTCAACTGCCGGGCGCGCCGACATATTGGCGTCTCTGGAAGACGCCCTCATTTTCCTCATGATACCCCTTTTCATGCATTATTTCCGGCACGCCTCCCATCGGCGCTGCGGCCTGTGGGCATTCGGTGGAACGTCGGCCGCTATTCTCGTTTTGTCCACCCTTCTCTGGTGTGACTGCCTCCCGCACTTTTCCTTTATCAAAGGCACGCCCGAGGATGCCGTCATATTCACGCTCCATATCACCCATGGTGTGGTCATGGCCTTCGCGGCCTATTATTTCGCCGTCATTGCGCACCGTCCTTCATCACTGCTCGCCCGGACGGGGCTGCGGTGTCTCAGCATACTTGCTTTCTTCAACGTATTCTTTATGGTCTCCGGCAGAACGGGGTACCTGGTCGCAGCGGTGCTCATCGTTTTCTATCTTTTCCACGTGGCCCGGTGGAAGGGTGTTGCTGCTGCCGCCGTGATCATCGCGGTCATCGGAGGTGCTGCCTACGTTGTGCCGGACAGCGCGCTCCACCTGAGAATGACGGCGGCCTTTGAAAACATCACCCAGTGGTCTCCCTATGAAGAGTATGAAGGAACGGACAATAGCACGGGACGTCGTCTCAGCTATTACTACACCAGTCTCCGGATCGTGAAGGACCATCCCCTCTTCGGAGTCGGTACGGGCGGTTTCAAAAAGACCTACGCCGCCGCGACACCTTACAATGCAACGGACAATCCCCACAACGAATATTTAATGACCGCCGTCCAACTGGGGCTTGTGGGGCTGGCTGTATTTCTGTTCCTTTTTTTGGTGGAATGGCGCTGTGCCTCTTCCCTGCCGGATGACCGGTACCGAATGCTTGCACGGGGTTTTATCTTGACCATACTCTCGGCAAGCATGGTCAGTTCCACACTCATTGATCATACGGAGGGGCATCTGTTCGCGTGGCTCAGCGCTCTCCTTTACGCGGACCTTGCTTGAAACGGAGACTTGTTGATGGTGTCAGTGATCATCATAACCAAAAATGAAGCACCGTTGATTCGTTCGTGCCTCGATTCGGTATCGTGGGCGGACGAGATTGTCGTTCTTGACTCGGGCAGCTCCGACGAAACGGTGGACATCTGTGCCGAATACACGACTCACGTTTACACGACGGACTGGCCGGGCTTCGGACCGCAGAAAAACCGGGCACTGGCGAAGGCATCGAATCCGTGGGTCCTGTCTCTCGATGCGGATGAGCGCGTGCCGGCGGCCCTCGCGGATGAAATACACAGCGTCATCGCAACGCCGGACAGTCCGGACGCTTATCGCATGCCGCGCCTTTCCCGGTACTGCGGCCGCACGATTCATCACAGTGGCTGGTGGCCCGACCACGTGGTCCGTCTCTTCAAACGTGGCCACGCCTCGTTCACGAACGATATCGTCCACGAGCGAGTCATCGTCGACGGGACAACGGGGACACTGACGAATCCGCTTTTTCACGAGTCTTTTGCCAGCCTGGAAGAGGTCATCGACAAGATGAACCGCTATTCCACGGCAGGTGCGGCTATGATGTGCGACAGGGGTGAATCGTCTTCGATTTCCCGGGCCGTGACCCACGGCTTGTGGAGCTTCTTTTACAGCTACATCATGCGGCGGGGATTTCTCGACGGGCGGGAAGGATTCATGCTCGCCGTATCCAACGCCGAGGGAACATATTACCGGCACCTCAAATGTTTTATGACGACGAGGGTACAAACATGAGGATTAAGACCGCCGTCATCATTACCACATACAACCGACCGGATGCACTGGTCGCCGCCCTCAAGGGGTATGAAATACAGGGCGACAAAGACTTCGATATTATCATCGCCGACGACGGCTCAACGGAAGAGACATGGCGTGTCATCGAACAGTATCAGGCCAAGAACTCCTTGAACATCTCTCATGTATGGCAGGAAGACCGGGGATTCAGGGCGGCCGCCATCCGCAACAAGGCAATTCGGGCGACAGACGCCGATTACATCATTTTCAGTGACGGAGACTGTATTCCCCTCTGGGACTTCGTCTATCATCACAAGCGATTTGCGGAACAGCGGTGGTTCGTCTCCGGAAACCGCATACTGCTGAACGACCGATTTACACACCGCGTCCTGAAGGCCAGGGTCCCTGTCCACAACTGGGGGAGACGAAAGCTGATCCGCGCTTACTTCCGCGGGGAAACAAACCGCTGGCAGCCCCTTGTCTTTATTCCCTTTGGGAGAATGTTGAGACGGATGACGTCGCGGCAGTGGCAGGGGGTGATGACATGCAACCTGTCCGCGTGGCGTGAGGACCTGATAAACATAAACGGCTTCGATGAGAATTACCATGGGTGGGGCCTCGAAGACTCCGATCTGGTCATTCGATTATTGCGGTCGGGCATTCGCCACAAAAGCGCCCGGTTCGCCGCGACGGTGCTTCATCTGTGGCATCCGGAAAACGACCGCAGCACCTTTCTGGAAAATGAAAAACGTCTTGACGCGCTTCTGCGCGACACGCGGTGGCGAGCGAATAAAGGTGTCTTCCCATCGGAATGACCGTCATACTGACGGAGTGCTCACGGAACACGCCGGAAAGGATTGCAGATTTTCAATGATCAGTGTGAGAAATTCAGAGGGAACCGATCACACACTTCCCCTCTCTGTGGCGATCATAACAAAAAACGAAGGCCGCAGCCTCGGCGATTGCCTTGGAAGCATTCCTTTCGCGGCCCAGATCGTTGTGGTCGATTCGGGCAGTACCGACGAGACACTCGCCATTGCAGAGGAATATGGCTGTGACATATATGAAGAAGACTGGCATGGATTCGGTCGGCAGAAGCAGATCGCCATTGACCGGTGCCGTGAGGAGTGGGTCCTTATTCTCGACGCCGATGAGAGAATTCCACCGGAAACGGCGGATACAATCGCGAACATTATCCGGTCCGCACCCGAGGACATCGAAGGATACAGTTTCCGGCGCAGGAATATCTTCAAAGACCGGTGGATCCGCCACCTCGGATGGTGGCCCGACGATGTTGTCCGTCTGTTCAGACGGGGGACAGGGACCGTGACCGATGACATGGTCCATGAGGCCGTGACGGTAGCGGGGCCCGTGAAAAAACTCGACGAGGCGATTATTCACATGACAGAAAGCGATCTCGGCAGGATCCTCACGAAAATCGATCACTATTCGTCCTTGGGAGCACGACAGGCATACGAAAGAGGAAAACGCGCCACCGTCGGCGGCGCCGCCCTTCGCGCGGTGATCACGTTCTTCCACAATTTTTTGATTAGGGGCGGGTGTTGCGAGGGGAGACAGGGTCTCCTGCTTTCCGCCACCGACGCCGCCAATAAATTTTTCAAATATGCAAAATTGGCGGAATGGGAGAGGGAACACCCGCGTACTGAAACAACCCGTCACACCGGATCTAAGGACTAACAGATGGATGATGTTGCCATATCTTTTATCATTGTGAACTGGAACACGGAGGCACTCCTCGAGCAGTGCCTGGATTCAATACAAGAGACCGTTCTCGGCATCCCCTATGAAATCTTTGTTGTCGACAATGGCTCGACGGACGGGAGCGTGACCATGGTCCGCACCCGCTTTCCCGACGTCATTGTCATCGCGAACGAGGACAACAGGGGATTCGCCGCAGCGAACAACCAGGCCCTCAGCCGGATGAACGGCCGGTACGCCCTCCTCCTCAACTCCGATGCGATGCTGACGGAAGACGCCGCGCTCACCCTGTACGAGTTCATGGAATCCCATTCCAGCGCCGCCATGGCGTGCGGTCAGCTGCTCAATGAAGACGGAACGGTACAAAATTCAATCGCTCCCTTTCCGAATCTCTTTACACTCCTCATGAACGAAGCGGTCCTGGAATATCTTATGCCGCGCAAATATCCGAGCAAACGATATCAGCACGACACGCCGGTGGAGATCGATTCCGGTATCGGTGCGTGCCTCATTGTGCGAAAAACCGCCATCGACGCGGCAGGCATGTTCGACGACAACTATTTCTTCTTCTTTGAAGAGACCGACTGGGCATACCGCATGAGAAAGGCCGGCTGGAAGGTTTATCACGTGCCCACCGCCTATATCTATCATCTGCAGGGTCAGACGATCGGCGAAAGCACCCAGGCACGAATGCTGTTTTACCGCTCCCGTTACCGCTATTTCCGTAAGTGGTACGGACCCGTCTACAACGTCTCCATACGTCTCATTATCCTCGTGAGGCTCCTCATCAACTGGATGTTCATGAGCATCGGCGCGGTCCTGTCCCTGGGAAAGAAAACGGGGCTGCGGAAGAAGTGGCTCATCTATACCGGCCTCATTGCCTGGCATATGAGGGGATGTCCGGACAAAAGGGACTAGGCCCCATTGTACTTCACCACGACGATGCCGTCAGACCGCACCTCATGGACCGAATATTTCCGTACCACGGCAAAAAAACGGCACCCCTGTTAAAAGAAAAAGGAGATGCCCGCAAGGGCGTTGTGGGTATTGATGCCGCGGTTCGGATAATCGAATCCCGCATTCGACAGGTGGCGGAGACGGTATTCCAAGTTTAATGAACAGGTTTCACCCAGGAAAAATGCGAGACCGACACCGACGGTATCGGAGAAGATAAAACCGTTCGCCTGGTCGGTGGTGTCGACGGTGATGTAGTGCGGGCCGACGGACAGGAACGCATAGGGTGACACCGTCTCTGACAGGGGATAGCGGTATTTCACCCCCAGCCCCAGGCCGAATTCGATGTTCGTCTCGCGGTTGAAAACGGGAACAAGTTGCGGTTCCACGAAAACCGACAGTGTGCCGGGGGCATCTTTCAGCGCCGCGATCCGGGCATTCATGTCATAACCGAGGTGATAGATCAGGAATGCCGGCTCGTAACCTCCTTCCGCGACATTGCCCATCCCGTAGCCAACCATGAATCCCGATTCGACGGGAGGTCGACGTACTGGCAAGGCGCCGTCATCTGCAGCATGAGAGACCGGTATCAGGCCAGAAAACATGCCCAGCATAAACAAAACATATATCACCCGGATGATTGCTTCATGCCTTCTCACGTTCACCTCCCGCGAGTATCCCAGCGACGGCGTCAAACACCGTGTCGACGGTTATATTGTCCATACAGTATCGATGATCACATCGCTTCAAAAAACAGGGGCTGCAGACCACTCCCGCACGGATCACCCGATGTCCTCTCCCGTAGGGACCGGTCCGTGACGGATCGGTGGGCCCGAAGAGGGCCACTGTCGGTGTGCCCATCGCCGCCGCGATGTGCATGGGGCCCGAATCCGTCGTCACGACGGCGGTAGCACGGGAGAACAAATAGGCCAGTTCCTTCAGTGACGTCCGGCCCCCGAGATTGACGACGGGACAGTGCACGGTGTCCGCGATCCGCGCGAGTGAACCATCCCGGTCGGCCCCGGTCAACAGGACCGGCAGGGACAGGTCCGTCACGATCCTTTCGCAGAGTCGGGCAAACCGTCCGTCGTCCCAGAGCTTTGTCGGCCACAGAGCACGAGGACTCACTGCCACAAAAGGGGCTTCAATGTCAACCTCATTGTCATGCAACAACCGCCGGACGGATGCTTCAACCTCGTTGTCAACAGGAATGCGAAACCGCACGTCGCCTCCCCGCCACCCGAGATACCGCGGGAAGTCGAGATAGCGGTCGACGGCATGTTTTCCCATGTCCTCGGGAATCTTCTCCGTGAGCACCAGCCCGCTCAATTCCTGCATGCTGCGATAACCGATTTTCCGTTTCCCGCGGCACAGTAAAACGATGACGGCACTCTTGAACAAGCCATGGAAATCAATAACGATATCGTAGTGACGCTCACGGAGAGCGGACAGAAACTGCCGCATGTCCCGGAACGTCTGCCTCCACGCACGAAACCGTCTCACGTTCCGTAACCAGTGTTTCCGGCGTGATATGAGGATGCGGTCCAGGGTGGGATGCCCCGTCACAAGGTCTGCGGAGGTCTCTTCAATCACCCAGGTGATGTGCGCATGGGGATAGAGCTCGCGCACCGCCTCAAGTGACGGAAGGGTGTGAACAACGTCGCCGATGGCGCTTAATTTGACGATCAGGATATTCATGGTGTCCGCCGTTCAAGTATCCACTGGACCGCCGCCAGCACATCGGGTGCCACATACGCGGGATTCACACCAGTACCGCACATTCCACCGTAACCGGTCCTCACGAGTATGCCCGCCACGCCCGCGTTACGCGCCGCTTCCATGTCCTTTTCCATGTCGCCCACCAGGAACGAGCGCGCAAGATTGATCTGCATGTCGTCACGGGCCCGGAGAATCATGCCCGGTTCCGGTTTCCGACAGCGACACGCCATCCGGTAAGGGGTGGCGCCCTCGGTGGGATGATGGGGACAGTAATAGAAACGGTCGATATGCGCCCCGGACGCCTTGAGAAGATCATTGATGCGTTCGTGGATGCCGATGACGGTCTTCTCATCGAAATATCCCCGGGCCACACCTGACTGGTTGGATACGACGACGGCGAGCATCCCCGCGTCATTCAAGAGACGAATCGCTTCCACGGCACCGGGGATGAGAACAAGCTCACGGACATGGGACAGATAGCCCACCTCTTCGTTGATAGTACCGTCCCGATCGAGAAATACCGCGTCACGGCCTTTCGTCATAGGCCACCCCGCGACGGAGACGACACCGTCCCGCCCGTTCTCGCTCGCTCCAGGAGTTCCCGCGCCTTTTTATGAACATCGTCGACGGTAATCAGGTCCATGCAGCGAAAGTCCGTGGGACATGTTTTTTTCAGGCAGGGGCTGCACGGCACATCCTTCCGCACGATGACGCTGTGTTCACCGGCGGGAGCCGTGGTGACGTGATTGGTCGATCCGAATATGGCCACCAGGGGGATATTCAAAGCACCGGCAAGATGCATCAATCCGGAATCGTTAGAAATATAAAGATCGCATGCGCCGATGAGCGAATAGGCCTCGTGCAGACTCGTCTTCCCGGCAAGATTGATCAGCGGTGCCGCTGTGCTGCGGCACACGGTATCCGCCTGTTCCGCATCACCGGCGCTTCCGAAGAGGAGAACGGCCGCCCCGTATTCCCGCCGGATGCGTTCCGCCACCGCGGCGAATCGTTCGGGGAACCACCGTTTTGCGGGCCCGTAGGCGGCACCGGGGGCGATACCGACGAGAATCGCATCGTCGTCGATATGGAAATCCCGGCGGAATCGGCAAACAACGGCCCTGTTTTCGTCATCATACCGGAGCGGAATGGTGTTCCCCGCATCGACGCATCCCAAGTTTTTGACCATTTCGCGATAGTATTCCGTCTGGTGGCGACACCGGATGGCCCGCGTCCGGGTCACGGCATGCGTCAGGAGGATCCGCCGGCCGTCACTGTCATAGCCCGCCCGGACGGGAACACGCGCCCACCACGCAATCAGGGCGGCCTCAAAGGCATTCTGCAGGAGGATAGCGGCATCGAAGCACTCCCGACTGAGTTCGCGGGCAAGCCGGTACTTACCCGCCACTCCGTGATGTGCGCCGGGATCCCGGTAAATAATGACCTCGTCCACGTCCGGACAGGACCGGTAGAGGTCGGCCACCCATGATTTTGCCAGGACAGCAATGTATGACTCGGGAAAGGTCTTCCTGACGGCGGCAATAGCGGGCAGGCTCATGACCACATCGCCGATCCAGTTCGTCCCCCGCACGAGTATCCGGGATGCCCCGGGCAGGGCCAGTGTGTTACCTGTTTTCAGTATCATAATCAGCGGGTACCTGACATTTTTTCGTCTTCCATCTCTGGTGGAGCCAAAACCACTGATCGGGATGAGCCCTGACATGCGTCTCAACAATGGACGTCATCCTCTGTGTATTTGCAAAGACATCCCCGTCGAAATCTCCCGTCCGTATCAGCTCGAACTCCGGACCGATTTCAAACATGTATCGTCCCGTCTCACGGCGATAAATGAATGCCGGGAGGACGGCGGCGTCCGATTGAAGGGCGAGTGCGGCGAAGGCGGCCGTCGTCGCGGCGGGTCTGCCGAAAAAATCCACGAACACCCCTTCACGCCACGAGACATTCTGGTCGATCAATATCCCCACGATTTCATTTTGTCTCAAAAGCCGCATAATCCGCCGGGCGGCCCCGCCCTTCGGGATGAGCTGATTGCCCGTGTGCCGGCGCACGCGGCCGACAACCTGATCGATGAAAGGATCGTCCAGAGAACGGTACACGATATACGCCGGCCGGACGGCCAGACCAAAATAGGCCGCCATGACTTCCCAGTTGCCGAAGTGGGCTGTAAAGAAGAGGATCCCTCGCCCCTTCCTGCGTGCCGCTTCGTAGTGCTCCAGCCCCGTCACATCCAGCCATTTTTGGATGTTTTCCCGGGTCATGGAAAGAATATCGAAGAATTCGGCGGCGACAACGGCCACGTGGCGGTACACGCCTTTGGCGATGACAATGATGTCGGAGGATCGCCTGTCCGGATAGGCCCGCACGAGATTCTGAATCACGATCATGCGGTTTTTTACCGAAACGTGATAGAGAAGACGAAACAGGGCGATAAAGATCGGTTTCCGCACGACGGGGGGTATAATACGAAAGGCGCCGAAGAAAAATCGTAGTACAAGGCTCGTCTCACTCATAGTATCCGTTCACGAATCGTTTCGCTGAGAATCTGTTCATCCGGCACAATCTCCATCGCTATACGAAGAAAATACATATCATGAAACGATTCCTGAAAGTCAACCAGTTTTACACCGTCTTTCTCCGTCGTCACGATCATATCAGCGCTTGCGGAGGCTGCTTTGCCCCGTATGTGCCTCATGTCCTGCTCGCCGAATGCGTAATGGTCCGGAAAGGATTCCCGCGCCACAAGCGTCGCGCCGAGTGATTCCACGGTGGCGAAAAAATGCTCCGGGCGGGCGATACCGGTAAAGACGAGAACCCGCTTCCCGTCAAGGCAATCCGTCCCCTGGACCATTCCCGTTCGGGCATGAACCACGCCCGTCGGCCGCCGGTACGCCGTAATAACGGGGGGGAACCACCCACCGGTCCACCGTATACGGTCAGGGGCGAATGCCGGAACACGGTGTGCCGCGGATGCGGTCTCCACAATGAGTGTCGCCCGCGACAATCCCTTCGGGCTTTCTCTCAGAGGCCCCCGGGGCAGGAGATACCCGTTGCCCACGGGTCTCTCCCGGTCAATGAGGACGAGATCGACGTGACGGAACAGGCGGCGATGTTGAAAAGCATCGTCAAGGATGAAAACATCCGGATGAAAGCGCTCGTGAGCCGCCAGGCCCGCCCTGTACCGGTCCTTTCCGATAATGACGGGGACACCCGGACACGACCGTGCGATGAGAACCGGTTCATCACCGGCTTCCTCGGGTCCAAGCAGGATATCCCGTCCGTTTGAGACGAAAGACACCCCTTTCGTCCGACGGCCCGCATAGCCACGACTCAAGACCGCCGGTCGCATCCCCTGCTCCTTCAGCATTCTGGAAAGGAGAATGACCATCGGCGTCTTACCTGTCCCGCCGACGGTGATGTTGCCTACACTGACAACGGGACGGGGCAATTTTCTCCGGGTGATAATACCGTTGTCACAGAGACGGTTCCTGAGAGAAACGACACCGCCGTACAGCCGGGCCGTACCGGCAAGAAGTGAGGGCAGGAGTCCTTCTTCCTCCCGATCGAACATGTCCCGAACATATGGGTGTCGTAGCGCCATTATCCACCGAAAGACGAGTGACTGCCGGCTGTTTCCGCGACGTGATTGTTCTTGAACTGCATTGTATAGAGCTTGTAATACTCTCCACGGCGTGCCAGGAGGGACTCGTGTGTACCCTCCTCCACAATGCGCCCCCTCGCAAGGACAACAATTCTGTCGGCATTGACGATCGTGGACAGGCGGTGCGCTATCACAAAGGTCGTCCGTCCCTTCATCAGATTTTCCAGAGCGCCCTGCACTTCCATCTCCGATTCCGTATCGAGGGAGGACGTGGCTTCATCGAGGATGAGAATCGGGGCATTCTTCAAAAGGGCGCGGGCGATGGAGACCCGCTGCCGTTCACCGCCGGAGAGACGCAGCCCCTGGTCGCCGATAATCGTATCGTACCCGCGAGGCATCCGTGAAATGAATCCATGGGCGTTGGCCGATCTTGCCGCCCCAATAATTTCGTCTTCGCTCTTGCTTATATCTCCGTAGGCGATGTTGTTCCGCACCGAATCGTTAAAAAGCACGGTGTGCTGGGACACCAAGGCAATCTGGTATCGGAGTGATTCGAGCGTTACGTCTCGGACATCGACACCGTCGATGCAGATCGATCCGGAACCCACGTCGTAGAAACGGGGTATCAGATTCACCAGGGTCGTCTTTCCGCTTCCGCTCATGCCCACAAAGGCAACCACTTCTCCCGCCGTGATGGAGAGGTTGATATCCGTCAGGACCGGATCGTCATCGTAACTGAAGGTAACATCACTAATGTCGATACCCCGCGATATCACCGGCAGTGTTATAGCATCGGGCTTGCTCCGTATCTCCGGGGTCTCATCCATAATGGAAAAGACGCGCACCGCCCCGGCGAGACCCTGCTGAATGGTGTTGTTCACATGGGTCAGGCGCTTGACAGGCTCATAGAGCATGATCAGGGCGGTAAGGAATGAAAAGAACGTGCCCGGTGTCGACGTCCCCTGCACGACCTGATAGCCGCCATAGAGGATGATGGCCGCGATGCCCACACCGCCGAGAAACTCCATAAAGGGGCCGGACATGGCGCGAATAGACGCCGTCCGCATGAAGAGACGAAACAGTTCTTCATTCTCCCGGGCAAACCGCTTCCCCTCGTATTCCTCCATGCAGAAGGCCTTCACGATGCGCGCGCCGGAAATGGTCTCGTGAAGCAGGCTCGTCAGGGTCCCCATGGTTATCTGCGTGCTCGTCGCCACTTTCCGCATCCATGATCCGAACTTGGCAATGGGATAAATCGTCAGCGGGAATACGAACATGGCGACCATGGCCAATTTCCAGTCGCGGTAAAAGATGACGAAGACCAGTCCGACCAAGGTGAATGTATCCTTAAAGATGCTGGTAACGGCCTCTGATACGGCACCCAGAATGAGGTTCACGTCGTTCGTGATGCGGGCCATGAGCACACCCGTCTTGTTTCTGTTGAAAAAGGACAGGGATTGCTGCTGTATGTGATTATACAATTCGTTCCTGAGATCCGTGACGATCCGCTGTCCGATGTAATTCATGAGCACCATCTGGGCGTACGTCGATATCCCCTTAAACAGGTATAGTACGATTATTGCGAGGGGAATGAGATAGAGCATATCGGCGTTGCGATTGAGAAATATCTCGTCCAGTGCAGGTTTGACGAGAAAGGCGAGGGCCGCCGTCGCGCCGCCGACGACAACCATAAATACCATGGCCAGAGCAAATTTCGGAACATGCGGCCGTGCAAGACGTAACAATCTCTTAAAATCATTCATGGTGATCAATCCTTACGGGAAAGCAGCTCATAGCCCTTCCGCGCGGCGCGCGCCGCCGCCCCCGGTTCTCCCAGTTTTTTCTTAACCTCATGTAGTTCCCGCCGCATGTTTCCCAGCCTTTGTTCATCATCGAGAAGCGCCGCGAGTTCCCGGGCAATATTTTCCCCCGTCGCGTCACTCTGGATCAGTTCGGGAACGATTGACGAACCGGCCACAATATTCGCCAGGCCGATGTGATCGATCCGGACGAACAACCGGCCCAGCATATAGGAAAGGGGGGACACGATATAAACGATAATCATGGGCGTTTCAAGGAGCGCCGTTTCCAGTGTCGCCGTTCCTGAGGTGACCACGGCCACATCGGACACGGCAACGACATCGTACGTCGCATCATCAACGATGGTTACCGTCACCGCGGTACCATCAACGTATCCCTGAACGAACGCGCGGTCAAGGCTATTCGCGAGGGGCAGAATAAAGTGAAGATTGTCGTATCGTTTCGCGATCATCGACGCCGCGTGGAGCATGGGCGGCAACAGTCTTCTCACTTCATTGACGCGACTGCCCGGCAGCAGGGCCACCGTCGTCGCTCCGTCATCCACTCCAAAGCGTTTTCTGGCCTCGTCCCGACCCAGACACGGTTTCACGATATCGAGGAGGGGATGACCGACGAACTCAATGTCGAGGCTGACGGCATCGTAGAACTGCTTTTCAAAGGGAAAAATCACCGCCATGGCGTCAACACACCGGGCAATTTTGAAAACGCGGTTCTTCCGCCAGGCCCAGACCTGGGGGCTGATGTAGTAAAAGACCTTCAGCCCCATGGTCTTCGCCAACCGGGCAAGGTAGAGGTTGAACTCCGGGTAGTCGATTAGAATAACGAGATCGGGCTTTTCCCTGTGCAGATAAGCCTTTAAAAGCCGCCGTACCCTGATGATGGTCCCGATTTTGACAATGGCCTCCGTCAGACCCACAACGGACATTTCTAATGAATCGACCAGGATATCAACACCGGCCGCCCGCATATACTCCCCGCCGACACCGGCGAAGCTGAGGTCAGGATCGATGGCCTTCATCTCACGTACCAGGTACGCACCGTGAAGGTCCCCCGATGCTTCACCGGAGACAATCACTATTTTCTTCAAATATTTTTCCATACCATCTACATTACAGCGTTTACGACACCGCAGATCCTTTGAATCTCGTCTTCACGCAGTTCGGGAAACATGGGCAGTGAGAGGACGGTGCGGGCGCACATTTCACTGACGCTGCAGTCGGCGTACGACACACCCCGGCGGAAAACATCCTGACGGTGCAGAGGAACGGGATAATACACGGCCGATGCAATTTCTTCTTTCCTAAGTTCCTCGGCGATCGCCTCACGACTTTCAGACCGGATCGTAAACTGATGATAGACATGGAAACAGTCGGCCATCTCAAAGGGTATGATGACATCGGCCCGCCTCAGGTAATCCGCGTACAGGGCGGCATTGCGCCGCCTGCGGCGATTAAATTCGTCGATTTCCCCCATTTTCACCCGGAGAATGGCCGCCTGAATCTCGTCGAGCCTGCTGTTATATCCCAGTGCCGAATGATAGTACTTTGTCGTGCTGCCGTGGTTTCTCAACATGCGGAGCATGGCCGCGGCATCATCGTTATTCGTAATCACCATGCCGCCGTCACCGTAACCGCCGAGATTTTTGCTGGGGAAGAAACTGAAACATCCGCAATCACCGAATGTCCCCACTTTGCGTCCCTTGTACTCGGCACCGAAGGCCTGGGCACAATCTTCGATGACCGAGAGATGATGCTGCGCGGCAATAGCGCAGATAGGATCCATATCCGCCGGGTGACCAAAAAGGTGCACGGGCATGACGGCCTTCGTTCGAGGCGTAATAGCCTGCTCGATTTTCTCCACGTCGATCGTATATGTGTCCGGTCGGATATCGACGAAAACAGGTATCGCCCGCAACTCCGCGACAACCTCGGCCGTGGCAATAAAGGTGAACGGGGTGGTAATCACCTCGTCTCCGTCCTGTATCTTGCAGGCACGCAGGGCAAGACGGAGGGCATCCGTTCCGTTGGCGACACCTACGGCGTGTGCGATACCGTGATAACGGGCAATATCTTCCTCAAGGTACGAGACGGTCGGTCCCAGGATAAAGTGACCCGATTGCAGCACGGCCTGAACGGCACGATCGATATCCTCTTTCAATTCACCGTACTGACGGACCAAATCAACCATTGGTATCATATGACACGCTCCCTGTGTTTCATAATCTGATCGCTGATCTTCAGCGCCACGTCGAGTGATTTCCGCCCCTCTTTGCCCGAAACAGCCGGGGCCTGTCGTGTCACGACGGATTTCACGAAGGCCCGCATTTCCATCTCCAGCGGGTCCTGCTGCGGAACGTCGACACTGTTTTGCGTGATTTCCACCGCACCGTTCGACAACTCGGCTCGAGCGAGAGAAACGAGTTCCCGCTTTGCGTAATCGACGGAGTTGTAACCCTCCATGCCGAAGAACCGGATCTTCTGCATCTTTTTATTCGTCACCCGGCTTGCTGTCACGTTAGCGATACAGCCGTTTGCAAACGTGAGCCGCGCGTTGGCGATGTCAACCTTGTTGGAAAGGACGGAGACACCCACCGCCTCAACACGTTCCAGGGGTGCGGTAACAAAATGGAGTATAATATCGAGATCGTGAATCATCAGGTCCAGGATGACATCTACATCCGTACCCCGGCTGAAAAAGGGATGGAGACGGTCCGCCTCGATGAAAAGGGGTCCTGTAATGATCTCGCCCAGCGCCCCGATGGCGGGATTGAAGCGTTCAATAAAACCGACCTGAAGAAGTGCACCCGTCCGCTCGGCGGCGGCAATCAGGGCATCGGCATCGCTGATAATCGTTGTCAGCGGTTTTTCCACCATCACGTCAATACCCGCACGAAGAAAATCATGGGCGACGGAAAAGTGTGCCTCCGTGGGAACGGCGATCGTAACGGCGTCGACCATACCGATGAGTTCGTGGTAATCGAAAAAGGCCTGACACCGGTGTTTCTCCGCGATGCTCAGGCACCGCTCACGGCGCACATCAGCAACACCGACAAGGGTACATTCTCCGATCATATCCAGTTTTTCTGCGTGATAGGCGCCGAGATGACCGACACCAACGACACCGATCCGTACAGGCTTCATCCTACTATATTCCCTCTTTCCATAAACAGCGGGGTGCTAGCGGCAGACCCCTCTCTCGGACGTCGAAATAAACCTGATAAAGTGCTCCACTTCCGGGCAGGGTTCCACGTCCCTTTTTATTTTTTCCACCGCATCGACAAGGCGCAGGGACGACCGGAACACGATCTTGTACGTTTTCTTCAACGCCCGCAGTGTTTGGGCGGAAAACCCGCGCCGTTCGAGTCCGACGAGATTGAGTCCGTGCAGTCCCGCCCGGTTCCCCGCGGCCGTCACATAGGGCGGCACATCCTGTGTGACCGCCGAGGCGCCGCCGACAAATGAATGGCACCCGATCCGTGTGAACTGGTGGACACCGGTCAATCCACTGATGATGGCATAATCTTCAACATGGACGTGACCGGCGAGCTGCGCTACGTTGCCCATGACGATATTATCGTCCAGCTTGCAGTTGTGGGCAATGTGACAATAGGCCATGATGAGGTTGTTATTGCCGATGGCGGTCATGCGAATATCGGAGTCAATAGCGCTGTGGATGGTGACGAATTCGCGGATACGGTTATTGTCGCCGATAACAATCTTATAGCGCTCTCCTGAAAACTTCAGATCCTGCGGCACGGCACCGATGGATGCAAACTGAAAAATGTGACAGTTTTTCCCGATCTCCGTCACGCCGTCGATAACAACATGTGGACCGATGACGGTATTTTCCCTGATCGTTACCGTCGGTCCGATAATACTATAGGGGCCGATTTCGACCCCTTCTGCAAGCACTGCCGTCGGCGATACAACGGCCGTCGGATGAATAGTCGTCATTCACGTGAACCTTTCCTGCTTTCTGCATGTTTTTCTTCCAACTGTGCGATTCTCGTCTTGAGCGCCGTCATCTCTTTTCTCAGTTTCGGCACCTGCGGAAGACTCGCCTGCGTTCTCAGCCACTCCCGATGGGACATCTGGGGGGACCCCGCGACGACGTTACCGGCCGGAATATCCTTATGCACTCCCGATTGGGCGGCGATCATGGCGTGGTCCCCGATCATGAGATGACCGGCGATCCCCGCCTGCCCGCCCACAATGACGCCCTTTCCCAGCGTGGTGCTGCCCGATATCCCCACAAGAGCGACAATGATCGATTTCTCCCCGATGACGACATTATGTCCGATCTGCACCAAGTTGTCGATCTTGACACCGCGTTGAATCCACGTGGCGCCGAGGGCACCCCGGTCAATGGTGGTATTCGCGCCGATTTCGCAGTCATCATCGATCTGCACGTACCCCACCTGGGGCACTTTAATATTCTCGTAGCCGGGCTTGGCGAAACCGAAGCCGTCACTGCCGACTACCACCCCGCTGTGCAGGACAACCCTCTCCCCGATGCGACACCGGCGATACACGGTAACATGGGCGTGGAGGACGGAATCATCACCGATGGTCACCTCATCGCCGACATAGACACCGGGATACAGGACGACTCCCTTCCCGATCTTTGCGTCCCGACCGATAAAGACCCCGGGATAAACGGATGCACCGGTCCCGATGACGGCCGTCGGATCGATGTGGGCATCCGTGCTGACCCCCGTTTTCTCGTTTGTCTCGGGATAGAGAAGCGACAGCGCCCGGGCGAGAGCGACATAGGGATCGTCCACGACGAGGAGTGTCCCACCCGATCCCTCCGTTCCCGGCGCGACGAGAACCGCCGATGCCCGTGTGCTGGCGAGGCGGGAACGATACCGCGGATTGGCCAGGAAGGTCAGATCCCCTTCATCGGCATCATCGATGCCCCGTATACGGCTGATATCGACTGTTTCGTCTCCTACAATCGTACCGCCGAGATATGCTGCAATGTCCGTCAGTTTCATCGCACGGTCAACTGCGCTACTGCTTCGAACGGTATTCTTTATTGTACTGGTCGATCACCTTCTGGGTGATATCATTGCCTTCCGCAAAATAGACGAGCCCCTTCGATGATGCCACATCGATTACAACCGTATAGCCATCCCTTTTTCCAATGGTCTGAGCAACGGCAAGGATGTCGGGGATGAGTTTCTGGGAGAGTTCCTGGTCCTTGCGTGACATTTCCTGATTGGAATCTTCGACAAACCGTTTATAATCACGCACCTTCTTCTGGTACTCCACTTCCTTTTCCCGGTACGCCTCTTCTTTCAGAATAAGACGCTGTTTCTCCAGTTCCTGTTTCGCCTGTTCCAGGCTCTCTTCCAACTTTTGGATGTCCGCCTGTCTCTTGTCCAGTTCGCCCCTGAACTCTTTCGTGGCTACTTTTCCCGCATCAGATTCCATAATAATCTTCTGCATATTGATAAAACCGATTTTGTCTGCGGCAACGGCATGTCCCGCCATGCACACGACAGCGATCGCGATCAGTACGCTCAAACTTTTTTTCATTACTATCCTCTCCTTTTCAGCAATGTCATCATTTACTTCGAGCTGACAGGTATCGACCGCTCCGGCGGTGTGTCCTTACATCATCATGCCGATGGTGAACTCCCACCGGCTTGCCGATTCGTCGTCTTTCCTGTCCAGCACATGTCCCCATTCCAGTCGTAGCGGCCCGATCGGGGAATACCAGCGGATGCCGACGCCTGCCGTTTCTCTCATGTCATCGAGGTGATAACCGCTGTCCCACGCATTTCCCATGTCAAAAAAGACAATGCCTTTCATGCCGGCATCCTCTATCAGCGGGAAAATATACTCCGCATTGAAATTAAGCATGGTCTCACCGCCGATGACATCCCCGTTTTCATCACGGGGACCCACCTCGCGCAACCCCCTGAGTGAGTTCATGCCCCCCAGGCTGAAACGCTCATAAATGGGGATTTCATCAGTTTCGTTGCGGTGGACAAATCCGATCCTCCCTCTTATGGCAAAAACATTGTCCAGAAAAAGAGGGAAATACCAGGTCGAGTTCGCCGTATATTTAGTAAAACTCGTGTCGCCCTGAAAGACAGTGCCTGCGTGCTCCACGGCGAAGCTGTTTTTGGATCCCGTCGATGGAAACATCCAGTCATCCGTCGTATTCCTGACCATGCTGACCGTCACACCACTTGAGGAATTTTCACCCTCCTGCTCCTTGACAAAGGTGGACGCGGTGTCGGCAACATCCGTCACGTTCTCGATAGCGAAACGATAAGAAAGATAGCCCCGTGTATTTTGCCAGATCGGGTATCCGAGGGTAAGACTCGTTCCCTTCGTATTGAGATCGTAGGCATCGTAATCCTTGTCCAGGTTCCAGAGATTGAACTTGCACGAGAGGGGAATATCAAAAAGCCACGGTTCGATGAACGAAACCTCGTACTTCTGCGTATAGGAACCCAGGTAGGCACTGAGATTGAGGGTCTGTCCCCGCCCGAAGAGATTGCGCTGGGCCACCCTACCCGTCAAAATGGCCTTGTCCGTTGCACTGTAGCCCGCGCCGATACTGAACATGCCCGTAGAACTTTCCCGTACCTGAACGGTGATGTCCATCAGATCGTCGGCGGACCCCTTCTCCGTCTGAAAGTTGATCTCATCAAAGTACCGAAGCCGGCTGAGACGTGAATAACTGGAGCGAAGGCGCGTTGTGTTCGTCAGATCGCCCTCAACGATGGACAACTGACGTCGGATGACCTTGTCACGGGTGCGCGTATTGCCGCTGATGGTGATCCGGTTGATATAAATTAAATCGCCTTTTTCCACATGGTACGTCACATCGACCGTCTGTTTCGCTTCGCGGGGGACCGTTTCGGGGGTCACCGTTGCGTAGGCGTACCCTTCGTCATTGCATTTACGCCTCAAATAATCAATATCCTTGATAATTGCGTTACGATCGAAGTAATTCTTTTCGGTGATCGCGAGGTGTTCATACAGTGTCTCGCGCGGCACCGTGATGGTATCGCCGGTGATCTCCACCATCCCGATCTTGAACTGTTTCCCCTCAACAATGGGAATGGTGATGTAGATCCACTCGCCGTCGTCCCGTATTTCAGGATCGCCGAGCTGAGCATTGATGTATCCGTTATTATGATAAAAACCCGTCAGCTTATCGATATCGCCGCGCAGCGTATCCTCGGTCAAAAGGCCCGAGTCGGTGAAAAAATGGAAAATGCCCCACTCCGAAAGTTCCATCATGTCACGTAGTTCATCGTCGGTAAAAACCTTGTTCCCGTCGAAACTGATATCCTTTATGTAGAGTTGTTCATTTTCCTCTATAATGAAGACGAGGGTTGCCCGGTCTTCATCGATATCGCTGATGTCATAGGTGACCGTCGCTTTTCGGTATCCCTTCTCGCGATACAATGTGCGGATGCCCTCGCTGTCGATGCGCACGGTATTCAGATTGAGCATCTGATGCGACTCAAGGGAAAGAACGCCCCGGATTTCATCCTCATCGATGTCGTCATTGCCCCGGATTTCTATCTTTTCGATCCGGGGCACCTCTTTCACGGCAAAAGTGACCACCTTGCCGTCATCACTGTCGGTAACGTCCGCAACCACATCCCGGAAGAAACCGAGTTCATAGATGTTTTTGATATCTTCGGAAATCTTTTCCCGGGAAACCATCTGACCTTCCTTGCTCTCCAAGACCTTGGCGATGGCCATATCCTCGATTTTCTTGTTTCCTTCAATAACGATACGGGCGATTTTCTGTTCCGAGAGGACATGACGCCTGATATCACCCGCAAGCCCCGTCATCATGGATGCAAGGGGTACATCGGCCTTGCCCTGGACATAAAAATCACGGGGCGTTATGCCCGGGACCCGTGACGCTATACGGACATCGGCACTGATGAGCCCACCTAGTTTGGTGAGGCTCCCCCACACCACGAAGTCGGCCGACAATTCCCCGCCGATGGAAACAGCGGTTTCCTCTGTCACCGTTCGTCCACGGAGGGCGGTGAGAACGGTCGCGGAGTCGATCAGTTCGATGGACGCGATTTTTTCAAGTTCACCGGTCATGACCTCATGCCACCTGCCCTGAAGTGCCTGGACGCCTTCTTTTGCATTGACGGAGAAGGGAAGAACGGCGATTTTCTTTATCTCGCCGGCGGTGGCGTTATTCAGACAAAAAACGATCATGAAGACGAGAATTATCCACTTAATTCTTCTTCTCATAACAGATTTCCCCATCCTTGAGTCCAATTATGCGCGACATGTGCCCCGCCAATTGTTCATTATGCGTTACCACAACCAGTGTTGTCCCTTTCGACCGCGCCAGTTGAAACAAGAGGTCCTGCACTTTGTGACCGGTTTCGGTGTCCAGATTGCCCGTCGGTTCATCCGCCAGCAGCACCGCCGGGTCCCGCATCAGTGACCGGGCAACGGCCACGCGCTGCTGTTCACCACCGGACAGTTCGCCCGGTTTATGGTTCAACCGGTGTGCCAGCCCCACCTCTGATAAAATTCGCTCCGCCTTATGGGCGGTTTCTTCCCGCGACGCCCCGCCGATGAGCGCCGGCATCATCACGTTTTCCCACGTGGTAAACTCCGGGAGCAAATGGTGAAACTGAAAAACGAAACCGACCTGGCTGTTGCGGAAACGGGCGCGTTCTCCTTCCGTCATTGAGAAAATGTCACGGTCATCATAGAACACTTTTCCGCCTGTCGGATGGTCAAGCGACCCCAGTATCTGCAGCAGCGTGGTTTTCCCCGCCCCCGACGCACCCAGGATCGCCACCGTATCACCCCGGTTGATCTCCAGGCAGATGTTCCGGAGAACATCGATCCGAGAACCGTCTTTGTGAAAGAATTTCGTAATATTTTCAGCTTTTATCATGCCCTTGATCGCTATTCATATCGTAAAGCTTCCGCCGGGTCAAGTTTGGACGCACTCCAGGCAGGATAAATCGACGCAATGAAACACAGCACCATGGTGACGATAACGATAATGACCACATCACCGCCGTTCACCTCGGAGGGAAGCTCGTTCAGATAATAGACGTCTTTTGGAAGAATCGTCAGACCGAAGGTTCGTTCAACCCAGGCGGAAAGGCGTTCGAGATTCATCGCAATGGACAGACCCGCGATACACCCGGCAATGGTGCCAATGACTCCGATAATCAGTCCCTGCACCATAAAGATAGTCATGATACTCCGTGACGACGCGCCCATGGATTTCAGTATGGCAATGTCCTTGTTTTTCTCCATGACGGACATAATGAGTGTGGTGATAATATTAAAGGCCGCCACAAGCACAATCAGGCAGAGGATGATGAACATGACGATCTTCTCCAGTTTCAGGGCCGAAAAGAGGTTCCGATTCATCTCCATCCAGTTTCGCGCCCAATAGGGAGTACCCAGCGCCTCCTCGATAGCGTGGGCGATTTCCTTCGCGTGGTAGAGATTGTCCACCTTGATCTCCAGTCCCGTCACGATATCCCGCATGTTGAGGAACCGCTGGGCATCGGGAAGATTCATAAACACGAGGGATGAATCATATTCATAGAACCCGGAATCGAACACACCGACAACGCGGAACTTCTTGATGCGCGGGACGGGACCCATGGGAGTCGACACCCCCAGGGGCGACACCACTTCCACGATGTCACCCACCCGCATACCCAGGTTTTCCGCCAGTTCCGTGCCGACAACGATGCCCGGCCGTGCATCCTCGTCGTCCCCGTCGGCCGCCACCGCAAGATCATCGATCCGGCCGGCTATCGTCTTGCCGAAGGTAATGACGGTGAAGACCGTATCGAGAGAGATGCCGCGAATAACGACACCCGTGACGCGGCCCCTGTTCTTCACCATCGCCTGCCCGTAAATAAACGGTGTGGAGGCAACGACTCCGGGAACCGTTTCGATCCGCTCCTTTACCTGCTCGTAGTCCTTCATACCGCCATGATACTCCATGAGCACGATATGAGAATTGATCCCCAGTATCTTCTCGCGCAGGTTCGTTTCGAAGCCGTTCATCACGGCGAGCACGACGATCAGGGCGGCCACACCGAGGAATATGCCCACCATCGAAATAATGGAGTTCACGGAAATGAAGGTCTGTTTTCTCTTCGCACGGAGATAACGAAGACCGATGAATAATTCGTACGCCATAGTATTCTTTGAAACGACCGTGATGTGCTACTTTTTCATTCTCATGTGCGGGAACAGAATGACATCGCGAATCGACGGTGAATCGGTAAAAAGCATCACCAGACGGTCGATACCGATTCCTTCACCCGCCGTCGGCGGCATTCCGTACTCAAGCGCCTTGATGTAATCCTCATCCATCTCATGCGCTTCCTGATCGCCCTTTTCCCGGGCCTTCAGTTGCATGAGAAATCGTTCCCGTTGATCCTCAGGATCGTTCAACTCGGAAAAGGCATTGGCGATTTCGTGCCCCCGTATATACAGTTCAAAGCGCTCCGTCAGCGAGGCGTCTTCGACGGATCGACGAGAGAGAGGGGACACTTCGATGGGGTAATGCGTGATAAAAGTCGGCTGGACCAGTTTCTCTTCCACGATCTCTTCAAAAATGGAGACAACGGTTTTCCCCAGGGGCTGGTCATCTTCCACGTCCAGCCCGATGCTGCGGGCATACGCTTCCGCTTCAGCAGGACTGTCGAGGACCCCGGCGTCAACACCGCCATATTCGACAATCGCGCCCTTCAGGGTGATCCGGCGCCACGGCGGAGTCAGGTCGATCTCCACACCCTGATAGGCAAATGTCAGTGTACCGATCACCTGCCGGGCGAGATAGGTAAACAGCTCCTCCGTCAGCCGCATGAGATCGTCATAGGTGGCGTAGGCCTGATAAAACTCCATCATGGTGAATTCCGGATTGTGAAACGTGGAGACACCCTCGTTCCGGAAGTTCCGGTTGATTTCGTAGACCCTCTCCAATCCCCCGACAACGAGCCGTTTTAAATACAGTTCCGGTGCAATGCGTAAGTACAGGTCCATATCCAGGGCGTTGTGATAGGTCTTGAAGGGACGCGCTATGGCGCCTCCAGCGATGGGCTGCATCATGGGAGTCTCCACCTCAAGGAAGTCCCTTTCCTGCATGAAGTTCCTGATATGCTTTATAATAGCACTACGCTTTTTGAAGGTATCCCGGACCTTCGGATTCATTATGAGATCCACGTGCCGCTCGCGATAGCGCGTTTCCACATCGGTGAGACCATGCCATTTCTCCGGCAGGGGACGGATCCCCTTTGAAAGCAGTCTAACCGCTGACGCCTGAACGGTCAGTTCATCCGTTTTTGTCTTGAAAAGCCGGCCCGTGACGGAAATAATATCTCCCACATCGAATTTCTTAAATGATTCAAAGGTATCGGCACCGACATTGTCCCGCCGTACATATGCCTGTATCAGCCCGCTCCGGTCCTGAAGATTGACAAAGGCGGCCTTCCCAAACATCCGGAGCGCCATGATACGGCCGGCAACGGCAAAAACCGTGTCAAGACCGGTTAAATGGTCGTTTCCATACGTATCGTATCCCGCCCGTATCGATGCCGCCGTGTCCGTGACGGTCACATCATTGGGATAGGGGTCTTCCCCCGCGCCGCGAAGATCAGCGATTTTCTGTTTTCGTATTTTTAAAAGTTCGCTTGTTTCGACCATTCACCCGTCCTTTTCTCAGTCATAAGGGACCATGCGTATATTTTTTTTGGACATTAGTCAAGATATTTGAAAAAGAGATTGACAACCGAAAAAGCCCATACTAGCATAACTGCCCGCGTTTCATCCCTCAGCGAGCAGATAATGGCCCTGTGACGACAGCGCACGGGGCAATAATACCCACAAACGGGAAGAAAGTACAGACGTGTGAAAAGGATTATCAGTAAAAAAAGAGCCTCCGACATCATTGATCGTTTCAGCGAATCACATGTCCTCGTTGTGGGCGATGTTATGGTGGATCATTTTATATGGGGGAAGGTCTCCCGTATTTCGCCGGAAGCACCGGTGCCCGTTGTCGAGGTCTCGCGGGAAAGCATGCTCCTCGGCGGTGCCGCGAATGTGCTGAACAATGTCGCGGCGGCGGGCGGCACGGTCTCCCTCGCCGGCGTCATCGGTCCCGATGAGAGGGGACGCTGGATTATACAGCAGATGCGGCGGAAAAGCATTGATACGGGCGGCATCATTGTCGAACAGGACCGCCCCACCATCGTCAAAACACGGATCGTCGCTCACAGTCAGCAGGTGGTGCGTTTCGACAGGGAAAACAAGGGAGCCGTCAGTACGGACACCACCCGCCGCCTTGCGGACTATATTAAAAACGTCATTCATGACGTCGGTGCCGTCATCGTATCGGACTACAGAAAAGGTGTGATCAGCGAAGAATTCTTCCGGGAACTCAGCATGATCGTTGCCGATGCGGGAGTCATCCTCTGTGTCGATCCCAAGCAGAATTCCTTTTCCCGCTACCACGGCTGTGATATCATCACACCGAACCACCATGAAGCGGAAACGGCAGCCGGAATCACCATCGAAAGTGAGGACGACATCGTCGCCGCCGGCCGCACACTCCTCGATAAGCATGGCTTTCAGGCAGTTCTTATTACACGGGGCGAGGAGGGCATGGTGCTCTTTGAACGAAACGCCGATATCACCTACATTCCCGCCGTGGCCAAGGAGGTCTTCGACGTAACCGGCGCCGGCGACACGGTCATCGGCATTCTCGCACTCGCCCTCGCCTCCGGGGCAACGCTGAAGGAAGCCTCGGTACTGGCGAACCGCGCGGCGGGTATCGTCGTGGGCAAGGTGGGAACGGCGACGGTGACCCGGAACGAACTGCGGACGGCCCTATGAGCTTCCCCCAGACACCGGAACCGGTGAAACTGGTAGTGAGTATTATCGCCGATACACGGGAACGGATCGGCACGGTGATCGCCCGACTCGCCGCCGAGTACGGACGACCCGACATCATCGGGCCCGTTATGGACTTTGCTGAAACGGACTACTATGCAACGGAGATGGGAAAACGTCTCCAACGGCGGCTGATCACGTTTGAACGGTTGATCGCACCCGACGAGCTCCCCGACGTGAAGGTCTTTACGAACGCCGTTGAACAGGCTCTGTCACGAAAGGGCAAGCGGACGGTGAACATCGACCCGGGGTATCTGTCACGATATCATCTTGTGCTCGCCACGGGTAAGGGCTTTGCCCACCGCCCCTATTTAGGTAAGGGCATCTACGCGGACCTGACACTGCTTTACCGAGGCGGCCGGTTTGAACCGCTCGAATGGACTTACCCCGATTACGCAAAGGAGCTGCTCATCGGTTTTCTCGATCGGGCTCGCAGCAAATACATCATGCAACTGAAAGAAGAGGAGATGCGCCGATGATACACAGCATGACCGGCTTCGGCCGTTCCGAGACAACGGTCGGCTCCACGAAAATCGTGACGGAAGTCAAATCCGTTAATCATCGGAACATGGAAATCGTCGTCCGTCTCCCCTATGAATTCAGTGCGTTCGAGATACCCATTCGAAAAATCGTTCAGGAATCGATCGTCCGGGGACGGGTGGAAATCTCCATGCGCAGCGAATCAGACCCCGCAGAGGAACCCACGCGGCGCGTGGAGGCAAACCTGCCGCTGATCCGCCGATACCGGGATGTCTGTGAAACGATCAACGACGAACTCGGTCTTGACCAACCCGTCGACCTTTCAATCATTACGGGATTCAGGGATACGATCATCGTTACCGAACGAGAGCTGGACAGTGACGAATTGTGGCACCACATTGAGAAGGCACTCCGCGACGCGCTATCCGCCGTGTCGGCGATGCGGGAAAACGAGGGCGCCCTGCTGGAAAAAGATCTCTGCGAACGTGTGGCCGTCATAGAGAAACACACGCGGGATATCGAAACCCGTGCCCCCGCCGTGATCGAGGAATACCGGGGCCGATTGACCGATCGCGTCAGGGATCTCACTGAAAACATCGACATCGATGAATCGCGCCTTTCCCAGGAAGTAGCTGTTATGGCGGAAAAAAGCGATATTACAGAGGAAATCGTCCGGCTGGGAAGTCACGCCGGGCAGTTTCTCCAGATGATCAGGGTGGGCGGACCCCTGGGCAGAAAGCTCGACTTCATGCTTCAGGAAATGCATCGTGAAGTGAACACAATCGGCTCCAAGAGCAATGATATCATGATATCTCAACACGTTATCGAATTGAAATCCGAAATCGCCAAACTGCGTGAACAGGTGCAAAACGTTGAGTGAGAACAAGGCACGGATTATGACGGATGACGCAAAAAAACAGTGTCCCCTCCTGGTCATTGTCTCGGCCCCGTCTGGTGTGGGCAAGACAACAATTTGCCGTGGCCTGCTTCCCCGTCTTCCCCGTCTCCGGTTTTCCGTGTCGCATACGACCCGGCAGCCGCGTCCCGGCGAGCAGGACGGTAAGGACTACTATTTCGTCGGCGAAGACGACTTCAAGGCCCTCGTGCACGACAACGCCTTCGCCGAATTCGCCGACAATCACGGTCAGTTGTATGGGACGTCACGTCGTGAAATTGAGTATCTTGCGGAGAAGGGATATGATATATTGTTCGATATCGACATCAGGGGCGCGCAAGCTATCAAGCTGCAGTACCCCGACGCCGTTTCCATTGTCATCCTGCCTCCGTCGACGGAAGAACTGAGGACACGCCTCACACGCCGGGGGACGGAAACGGAAGACGCCCGTGAACGCCGTATTCAGCGTGCACTGGAGGAAATCAAGGAGATTACGGCAAACGACTGGTACGAATACATCGTTACGAACGTCGACGTCGATCGGTCGATCGCCATTGTCGAATCGATCTATACGGCGGAACGCCACAAAAAACATCGATGGGAAGGAACTTTTCCCACGTTCCGACTCACAAACACATAATGGAGGTTGCCGATGGCACGCGTTACTGTAGAAGATTCATTGAAACGGGCGAAAAACAGGTTCGCCCTGGTCTTGCTTGCCTCATCCCGGGTTAAGCAGATTTTCAAGGGGGCACCCCCCCTGTCCACAAAGAAGGGAAACCGTGAAGTGGTGACGGCCCTGCGGGAAATCGCGGAGGGGAAAGTCTTGTACGCTCATCCCGAACACCTGGCACTCACCGGTGATGAGATAATCCAGATCGACGATGTTAAGACGTCAGCGAATGACGATGATATCGACTGACACGGGAACGTCGCGACTGATTTTCGCCCTGGATACCGCCGGGGGTATGGACGAGACCCTTCACTGGGTCGATCTATTGAAGGATCATGTGGGCATGTTCAAGGTCGGGAAAGAATCCTTCACCGCCTTCGGTCCCGCACTCGTCACCGAGATACTGGCCCGGGGCGGCAGGGTGTTTCTCGATTTGAAATACCACGACATTCCGAACACGGTGGAGCAGGCCGGACGGGCGGCGACACGGCTCGGGGTCCACATGTTCAATGTTCACGCCCTTGGCGGGCTTGAAATGATGAGGCGGACCGTGCGGGGTGTCGTTGAGGAGGCGGAAGCTTGTCAGGCGTCTCCGCCGATTATGCTCGCCGTGACGGTCCTCACGAGTCTCTCTGAGCAAGATCTGCATGACATTGGGTTTTCCGTACCGTCCGTTTCGTCACTTGTCGTGTCCCTCGCCAGGCAGGCCCAGGACGCCGGCATGCACGGCGTCGTCGCCTCGCCGCGGGAGGTCGCCCCGATCCGCGCGGCCTGCGGAAAGGATTTCACCATCGTTACACCGGGCATCCGCGCCCACACGCTGCCGGGAGACGATCAAAAACGCACGCGGGGACCGCGGGAAACCATCGCGGAGGGTGCAGATTACATCGTCGTGGGACGACCCATACGGACGGCGGACGATCCCGTTGCTGCGGCGCGCACCATCGCCGGCGAGATCGAAAGCGGTCTGAAACACCGCGACACATCTCACATGTCCCGAAACATCATACCCGTCGGCGGATGACGAACGCCGGCAGTCAGCATATCACCATGACGGTTATCTACGGTTTTCATTCGGTTCTTGAAGCACTCCTCAGTAATCGCCACACCATTGAAAAGGTGATCCTCGCCGCAGGGAAGAAAGACGGACACTCCGCCACGATTCAGCGGGAGGCGGAGAAGCGCTCCGTCCCCGTGCAGAAGGCGCCGCGTGAGACAATCGACGCCCTGGCTGCAGGGAAAACGCACCAGGGGATCATATGCATCCAGGAATCATTTCGCTACACCCCTTTCGATGAGCTCCTGGGGGCCGACGTCTCGTTCATAGTGATACTCGACCGCATTCAGGACCCTCATAACTTCGGGTCTCTGATCAGGACGGCTCACTGTTTCGGTGTCGATGCCATCATCACACCCGAACGCCATGCCGCCGCCGTGACACCGACAGTTAAAAAAGTGGCGGCGGGCGCAGCGGAATATATGCGGATCAGCCGTGTGGTTAACATCGGACACAGCGTTGACATTTTAAAAAAAGAAGGATATTGGATATATGGAGCGGACATGTCCGGCAGGGATGCGGTGGACCGAACGTCCGTCACGGGTAAAGCAGCTCTGATCCTGGGTGGTGAACACAAGGGAATACGGCCGCTCGTCAAGAAGAAGTGCGATTATCTCTTCTCCATACCCATGATGGGACGGATTGATTCGCTCAATGTGGCGGTTGCGGGAGGAATTATCCTGTATCACATGGCCTCACGGCGGCGTGTGACGGACCTGTCTCCAACATGAAAGCACGGCGGTGATCACAAAAGACGGCGGAAGGAGAATCGGCGATGCCGCAATATCTCTGGGAAGGAACGACACGGAGAGGCGAGATCCGCAAAGGGGAAATCGAGGCGGACAGCGAAAGCCACGGACGTATCCAGTTGCGGCGGCAGGGGATACGGGTCACTTCTCTCAACAAAAAACCGAAGGATCTCTTGGAGTATATCCCCTGGCTACAGCCACGGGTGAAGGAAAAGGATGTGGTCGTCTTCGCCCGGCAGTTTGCGACGATGATCAACGCGGGCCTTCCCATCGTTCAATGCCTGGACATCCTCAGTGCGGAGGAACCGAACAAGACCTTTAAAAAGGTCATCACGACCATGAAGGAAGACATAGAGGGGGGTCTCTCACTGTCCGAAGCGCTTCAAAAACATCCTAAGCATTTTGATGAACTCTTCGTCAATCTCGTGGCGGCTGGTGAAACAGGCGGCATTCTGGACGTGATACTGAACCGGCTGTCGGCATACATGGAAAAATCCTTGAAGCTGAAAAGCAAGGTCAAGGGTGCCATGACCTATCCGGCGAGTGTTCTTGTCATCTCCATCGCCATCGTAATTCTTCTTTTGTACAAAGTCGTTCCCGTCTTCGACGAACTTTTTTCCAGCATGGGATCGGCCCTCCCCGCGCCGACGCAGTTTCTCATTAATGCGAGTGCCGCCGTCCAGCACTACATACTCCATATCATCGTTGCCGTGGTGGCGATCATTTTCCTTTTCCGGCGTTACTACCGCACGACGGGCGGGCGACTCCGCATCGATAAAATGATTCTCAAGACACCGGTCTTCGGCACCCTGTTCAAGAAGGTCGCCGTGGCACGGTTCTCGCGGACACTTTCCACCATGATATCCAGCGGCGTGCCCATCCTGGAGTCAATCGAAATCGTCAGCAAAACTGCGGGCAACCGCCTCGTGGAGAATACACTCATGGAGGCTCGGAAAAGCATCAGCGAGGGGAATACCATTGCGGAACCCCTTCAGCAGTCGGGCATTTTCCCGTCGATGGTCGTGCAGATGATCGCCGTCGGAGAAAACACGGGGGAACTCGATTCCATGCTGTCCAAAATCGCCGACTTCTACGAAGATGAAGTGGATACCGCCGTCGCCGCGATGACGTCGCTCCTGGAACCGATTATGCTCGTCTTTCTGGGGGGATTGGTAGGGGGTATGCTCGTGGCCCTCTATCTGCCCATCTTCAGCATGGCAGGTGCCATGGGATAAAAAATGGTCGGGATGGCGCGATTTGAACGCGCGACTCCTGCGTCCCGAACGCAGTGCCCTACCAGGCTGGGCCACATCCCGACAAGAGGCGTTATTTATAATATTTAAACGGAAATGTCTATAGTTTTTTCTGGAGAAACACGTGCCGCTAAGTATGGACAGTCTCACAAGAACCTGCTAGAGTAAAATGATAAAAACGTGCCCTGTGGCCGCTTGACAGAGGATAAAAAAGTGATTGTCTACGATTTACGCTGTGGGCAGCGTCATGCTTTCGAAGGATGGTTCAACGATCTGACATCCTTCGAAGAACAAAGAGAGAAAAAGCTGATCCGGTGCCCCGTCTGCGGGTCCCATGATATAACGATCATACCTTCCACGGTTAAGTGCGTGGGGGGGAAGAGTCCTGTGGACGAGGAACCGCCCCGCCGGGATGTCCCGTATCGCCGCATCATAGAAGAAGTAAACCGCTACATAAACACACATTGCGAAGACGTAGGCGATCAGTTCGCAGAGGTGGCGCTGAAGATTCACCGGAACGAGGAGGAACAGCGGAATATCAAGGGCACCACGACGGAAGAGGACGACCGGATTCTGAAGGCAGAGGGCGTCGAATTTTTTAAGGTCCCCGTCATCAAATACGACAGCTGATTTTTTCATCTGTTGTGAGGAAAGAGGGTCGGCGGGATGACCCTTTTTTTGTGCAGGTACGGACACGGTCATGACTAAGTCATCGGTTCTCGATTACATCGGCAACACCCCCCTCGTGGAACTGCGCAGGGTTACCGCGCATCCCCGGGTACAGATTTACGCGAAGCTGGAAAAAAGCAATCCCGGCGGGTCCATCAAGGACAGGACCGCCCTCTATATGATCGAGCAGGCGGAAAAACGGGGGGAGCTCACCCGGAACAAAATCATTCTGGAGGCGACGAGCGGCAATACGGGTATCGGAATCGCCATGGTGGCCGCTGCCAAGGGATATCGGGTCGTCCTCGTTATGTCCGAGGCTGCCAGCGAGGAGCGGAAAACAATCCTCCGCGCCCTGGGCGCGGAGTTACTCTTCACACCCGCCAGCCTGGGAACGGACGGCGCCATCGAACTCGTTTACGAAATGCTGCGGGAGCATCCTCACCTCTACTTCGTCGCAGACCAATACACCAACGAGGACAACGTTGGTGCTCATTATCACGGCACCGGCGAAGAAATCTGGCGTCAAACGGAGGGTCGCGTCACGATGGCCGTGATCGCCCTGGGCACATCGGGAACGGCCATGGGCGTTTCGAGACGTCTGAAGGAGTACAACAGCGACATCCTGATCGTGGGGGTGGAACCCTACCTCCATCATAAAATACAGGGTCTCAAAAACATGAAGGAATCCTATATTCCCGGGATATTCGACCGGTCGCTCCTCGACGAAACAGTGACGATCCACGACGCCGATGCTTTCGAGATGACACGCCGTCTCGCCCGGGAGGAAGGCCTCTTCGTGGGCATGAGTTCCGGTGCGGCCATGCATGTGGCGCTGGAGAAGGCAAAATCGATGGAGAGCGGTGTCATCGTCGTCGTTTTCCCCGACGGCGGTGACCGATACCTGAGTACGGACCTGTTCACGGCGAAAAAGAAAACGAACCTCGCCCTCTACAATACGGCCACTAAAACCAAGGAATTCATCCAGCCCGTCGCCCCTGACGAAATTCGTATCCATACGTGTGGTCCCACGGTTCACGACGTGCCGCATGTGGGCACATACCGCCGCCTCGTCGTGGCCGATGTGGTCAGCCGGTTTCTTGAATACACAGGATATGCCGTCAGGCACACCGTCCCGGTGATCGATCTGTCGGACAAGACGGTGAGGGGGGCCGTGGCCACCGGCACGACAATGGGTGAATACGCCCGCGACCACGTGGATCGCTTCCTGGAAGATACGCGGAAATTGGCGCTGCGGCCCGACACCCGCTACGTGAAGGCGACGGACAATATCGATGCCATGATTACCGCGGTGACAACCATGATTCAGCAGGGCTATGCCTATGAGAAACTGCGGTCCGTGTACTTCGACATTTCCAAACTCGACGGGTACGGCACACTGTCCAATATCCCTGAAGACACGATGAAAAAGACGCACATCGTGGAGCGGGATGATTACGAAAAGGACAGTCCGGCTGACTTCACCCTTCTCAAACGATCATCTCTGGCGGAACTCAAGAACGGTCTGTACTTCAAAACGCCCTGGGGCAATGTACGGCCGAGCTGGCACCTGGAGTGCGCGTCAATCGCCATGGCCCATTGTGCCGATCACTACGATATCGGCGTCAGCGGCACCGATCTCCTGTTCCCCCATTGCGAGAACGTGCGGGCCATCGGGAAGGCCCTGACCGGCAGCGAGCCGGCGCGCCACTGGCTGAACGTGGAATTGATTATGAGAGCGGGGAAAAAGATGTCCCGCTCCCTCGATAATATCGTCACCATCAATGATCTCGAAGAGCGTGGTTATACGGGACGGGAAATCCGGTATTTTCTTCTCAGTTCCCATTACCGCAAGTCCCTGACCTTTTCCTTTGAGGCCCTGGACACGGCCCGCAATACCGTTCACCGCCTTGATCGATTCATCCAGAGCTGCATCCGGCACACGCCCGCCGGTGACACAGACGCAATCGATCAGGCCCTCTATGACATGACGCAGGGATTTACCTCCGCCATGGAAGACGATCTGAACATATCGAACGCCCTCGCCGCCGTTTTTACCTTCATGAAAACGATAAACACGATACTCTCCGAGCGGAGGCTTTCCGTGAAGGAACGGACGGCTGTCCTCGATACGATGACGGCACTGGACAGCGTGCTCGGCATCATGAGTTTCAGTGACGAGAAACCGGACAGGGAAATCGAGGGGATGATCGAGAAACGCGAGACTGCACGGCGCGAGGGCAAATGGGCCACGGCGGACGCCATCCGCGATCGACTTGCCGCCATGGGCATCACCGTCGAGGATACAAAGGACGGCCCCGTCTGGCGGTCCGTGGAGTGACAAGCCGATAATATTATACCGGCCGGCGCGAAGTACTTTTTGTTCAGCGGAAACGGGTGACACCGACCTTCTCGCACCATGCGGAAACGGGACAGGTGGTGCACAGCGGTGAGACGGGGCGGCAGACCGTCTGTCCGTAGGCGACCATGAGCGTATTGTAGGAACGCCAGTGTGCGCGGGGAAGCCGCTCGCGGAGCGCTCGTTCCGTCTCATGGGGTGTCGACGTCCGGACATATCCGAACCGGTTCGTAATGCGGTGGACATGGGTGTCAACACAGATACCGTCACCGTCGTATCCCAGTGTCACCACGAGATTGGCCGTTTTTCTCCCCACCCCCTTCAGGGTAAGCAGTTCATCAAGGTCGGCAGGCACCTCTCCGTTGTACCTGTCTATCAATGCCGCCGATATTTCACGTACCGTCTGCGCCTTCCGGCGATAGAATCCGACAGGATAAATCGCCTTTCTGATGGATTCTTCCGAGAGCTCCCGCATGGACCGGGGTGTTGACGCCAGTCGGAAGAGACGGTCTGTGGCGGCGGCCGTCACCGCGTCTTTCGTCCGGAGACTCAAAATGGTGGAGATAAGGATTTTAAAAGGGTCTCGTTTTGTGCGGGACATTTCCGATACGATGGGAAGCTGTTTACCCCGCAGAAATGTCTCCAGAACGGAAAGAACCGTGACAAGCGTCTGTTCGTCCATCGTTGCAATCACCAGTGCCGTGGGAAAATATCACCCGCCGGCACATTAGTCATATCCCTCTTCGTTTGCCAGGATGTCGAGATGTAACGTCGCGATATCCTCGACATCCATATTGACGGCGGTATTGGTTCCGTTGAATTCGACGGTCTTGACGTACCGTTTACAGTAGTTGCACACGTCAACACGGTAGCGCTCGTCGTCTTCCACGATAAAGTAGGCCAGCTCTTCCTGATCATCGTTTCCGCAGAAAGGGCACACATCCTTTTCGTAGAACCACTCGTATCCGCACTGGTTGCAGAAGAGGAACCGGTTCATCCCTTTGTCCGTCAACTTGCCGATTTTTGGTTCCCGACCGCATATGGGACAATATCCCTCGAACCACCCATGCACCTTGATGCGTTCATCATATTTTTCAACCATGAGCTCCAGTGCGGGCCGCAGACTCTCCTCTATGAGAAACTTCATCAAATCGAAAAAATGCTCGTCACTGTCCGCTTTCTCATCGAAGCGTGCCGTGGCGATCTCCCCCGTGAACACCGATTTTACGAGATCAGGATAACCGGCTGAAGGATCGGCAAGCGCCGACCACAGACCGTCCACATCGTCATCGCTCCGGGCGGCGGTCAAGCTGAGAAGCGCCGTGAAGTACTGCTCCGGCTCGGCATAATTAGTAATATTCCGGGTAATATCGATGATGGGAAAACCGCCGGACAGTTTCACGTCAATGAGAGACTCGTCAACGGCAAAAACGCCGTCACTCATTTTCATACGGTATTCTTCACGAAGAATGAGTATTTCCTCAAGAATATCAAGGAGTTCCTTGTAATGAGGGATAAGAAATTTGTATTCTTCGAGACGAATCAGGGTTTCTCGCAACAGAGAGGACATCGCAGGCCTTTCAGCATACACCATATTCCACAAGGGTGTTCATCTATATATGCTTTTTGTGAGAAATTCAAGGAATAGTTCTATCCGGGGAACTGCGTCGGATAACGGCATGATACGTCACATTCACCCATTAATGAGATGGTCAGTGCCACTAATATTCCGGCGTGAGGTCATCCAATTCGGCAAGAGAAAAGACAGGGCCGTCCTTGCAGACATACTTGCTTCCTACATTACAGCGACCGCATTTGCCGAATCCGCACTTCATGCGCATCTCCAGGGAAGTGTAGATATTTTCCTTCGAAAAGCCGAGATCGAAAAAGACGGGCAGCGTGAAGCGAATCATAATGGGCGGACCGCAGATGACGGCGACGGCATTGTCCGACGACGGCGCCACTTCCGTGCAGATGGTGGGCACGAAACCTTCCCGCCCCTGCCAGGTATCATCGCCCTGGTCGACGGTGATGTGTGTATCCACGTCATCCCGCTTCTCCCAGGCGGCCAGCTCGTCCTTGTAAATGAGGAGGCCCGGCGTGCGGGCTCCGTAAATAACGGTAATTTTCTTGAATCGCTGCCGGTTCCCATCATTCAGCATGTAGCGGGTCAATGACCGGAGAGTGGTGAAGGCGAATCCGCCGCCTACCACGACGACGTTCTTTCCCTCGAGGTACTCCAGCGGCCAGGTATTGCCGAGCGGTCCGCGAAGCCCGATGGTTCGTCCTTCATCGCTGTCGTGCAGGTTCGATGTCACCATGCCCGCTTTTTGAACGGTGAATTCAAGATACCCGTCATCGGTGGGAGACGATGCGATTCCGATGGGCGATTCTCCCGTCCCGTACAGGGACATCTCGGCGAATTGCCCGGGCAGATACTGGAACGCGGCGGCGTCTTCTTCATGATCGAAGACGACACGAAAGGTCTTGATATCATCCGTATCAACTTCGGTTATGATAGTCTCAATAGTCACCGGCATCGGCATATAGGGATTTTTCATCGATCAACTCCCGGTCATTGATTATTCTGTTCGTTCTGAGGCGGCCCGTTTCCGTGCCCTTTCCACAACGCCTGCAATATCGATATTGACGGGGCAAAACCGCGTGCAGCGTCCGCATCCGACACAGGAAATCACATCGAAATTGGTCACGTAATAAGAGAACTTGTGATTCACCCGCTGACGAAGGCGCTGATTCTTTTTCGTCCGGGGATTGTGCCCGCTCGCATGGAGTGTAAAATCGGTAAACATGCAGGAATCCCACGTCTTGACGCGCCGACCCTCACCGAAGAGGGTTTCGTCGTTAATGTCGAAACAGTGACAGGTGGGACAGACAAAGGTGCAGACACCACAGTTGAGACAGGGGGCCGCTTCCCTCTGCCAGAAATCGCTGTCGAATATGTCCATGAGATCACGGTCGACACCGTCCGTGTCGATCCGGCGGGTTTCCAGTGCACCGGCCTTTTTAACGGCCGCGGCGAAGCGTTTTTTATCCCCCTCCGCCGCATCATCGAACCCATCCAAGGCGGCGAGCAGCGCTGTTCCCTTCTCCGTCCGGGCATCCAAAAGGAATTCTCCGCCCACCCCCACCATCAGGATATCGGCTCCCGTCTCCTCGGCGGCGCCGATATCGAAACTCCCGTAGAAATCAACGGGATCAACGATGTCGAAAGCGTAGGCGATGATGGTCGTATTGTCACGGCGGTTCTTCCAGTAGGGATCGACGACACCGCCCCCGCAAAAGAGTTCGTCCATTATGGCGAGGCTGCGCACATCGCAGGGCCGGACCCCGAAAAGGATCTGTGGGCTCTCGTCCGGCAATACTTCCACCGCCTCAGGTCCCTCGTGGGTCATGCGGTAGCGCACCAGTTCGTCGGACTGGGGAAAGAATGCACACTTCGGACCCTGGACAGTATTGTAGAAATCGAGTGTCACCCGGGCGGCGTCATCGACGGGGTGAAAATTGACACCCTCCTCGTCTTCCACCGGCGCATACAGCGTACCCTTCTCCATCAGGGCGGCGGCGATGTCCTGTATCCTGTCGCGTTCTATCTTCTTCACCACATTTTCTCCTCACACTGCCGTTTCATACCGTACACCGGAGCCCGGCGCGTTATATCAGTATCTCGTCGGAATCGTCCACCTTGAAGTCGACCATGACCGGCTTCCCCTCGGGGTCCATACCCGCCACCTGCCCGAACATCTCTTCGCATTCCTTGGCGACTTTTTTATGGAAGAGATAGAGGGGAATATTCATGGGGCAGGCGCGCGAACAGTCCCCGCAATCGACGCACCGTCCCGCCAGATGGTAAAAGCGTGTCAGGTGAAACATGAGATTGCTTGCCAAAGACGGCGATTTGTCGGCCCACCGGGGTGCGTTCTGATCGACGAAACAGGGATCGCAATAACAGAGAGGACAGGCATTCCGGCAGGCGTAACACCGGATGCACCGCGACATCTCCCTTTGCCAGAAACCCCACCGTGCGTCATGCCCTTGTGACTCCAGGTCCGCAAGGACACCGTAGGGCGATGTATCTGTTTCGGGGAGCGGATCCGCGAGCAGGATATCGTAGATCACGGGATTGAGCGTACCGCCCGTGGTCGTCTCATCGATAACCGTTCCCCGTCTCGCATCTTTCATGCCCGCGCAGGGAATCCCCAAGATGACGAGGTCGTCCCTTTTTACCTTCTCTTCCTGGATGAGCACCACCAGCGCCCGGCTGTCGGCACCCTTCGCGGCGATGGCGATCTTTGTACCCGGGTCATATTCCGTCACGTAACGGGCGAGGTTATGGGTGCAGTATTCGTTGAAAACGATGGCATCGACGTCGGAAACGTCACGTGCGGCGAAGGGCACAGGACAATACTCATTATGGCCGTCACGGAAGGCGAGCACAACGGACACGGTACCCGCGTCGAGGAGTATTTTCGCCTCTTCCCTGAGTCTTTTCTCGATCCCTTTCATCAATCGTTCCCCTTTGCGACGGCGAATTTTGTCTGCGGCCCCAAGGCCCTGACCTCCTCGGTGAAGGCGCTGACCGTTTCGGCAAAGATATGTCCTTCCGACGCCGATATCCAGGCTATCTTGAAACGGCCCGGTTCAATACCGGCGAAATCGAGAATTTTCTTCGTCACCGCCAGACGGCGTCGCGCATAGAGATTTCCCGTCGAATAGTGGCAATCGCCCGGGTGGCAACCACCGACGAGAACGCCGTCAGCACCTAACTCAAAGGCACGGAAAATAAAGGCGGGATTAATGCGGCTGGAGCACATCACACGGGCGACCCGCACGTTATGCGGATACTGGATCCGTGTCGTTCCCGCCAGGTCCGCCCCCGTGTAGGTACACCAGTTGCAGGCAATGCCAAGTATCGTAGGATCAAATGCCATAGTATCGTCACCTCATTACGCTATGAGTGTTCAGCCGGGACGGACAACCCGTACAGGTGACCGGCCCGTCAACATTCCATGAGACCTTCTATCTCGCCCAGAATCTGATCGTTGGCGAAGTGCCGCATAAGGATCGCACCCGTTGGGCAGGAGGCGGCGCAGAGGCCGCATCCCTTGCAGATCGCTTCATTGATGACGGATACGGCCTTGTCCGCGTCCAGCGACGGGGCCCCATAGGGACAGACGCGGACGCAGTTCTGGCAGCCGCAGCAGACCCGTTCCTGAACGTATGCCGTTGTTGCTTCCAACTCGAGACTGTCCTTGCCCACGATGGTCACCGCCTCCGCCGCGGCCCCGATGGCCTGCGCCACGCAGTCGGGAATATCCTTCGGTCCCTGACAGGCACCGGCGATAAAGATACCGTCCGTGTTCGTCGACAGGGGATCGAGTTTTGGATGTCGTTCGATAAAGAAACGATTCGCGTCAATGCTGATATTCAGGAGACGCGCCATATCTTCCGCGTCGGCCCGCGCCTCCATGGCGGGGGCAAGCACTACCATGTCCACGGGCAGCCTCATAAAGGCATTGGACAGGGTATCTTCAACGTCGATGATGAGTTTTCCTTCCTCTTCCGGCGTGAGTGCCACGTCACTGACACGCGCCGCCTTGCCGCGAATGAATTTCACGTCCTCTTCCAGAAGCCGGTGGTAGAACTCCTCGTACCCTTTCCCGAAGCAACGCATATCGATGTATAACTGATAGACGGCGGCGGACGTCTTTTCCTTGAAGAGATGGGCGAATTTCAGTGCATACATGCAGCAGACCCGACTGCAGTATTCGTGATAGTTCTTGTCACGGCTCCCGATACAGTGCAGAATGGCTATGCTTTCCGGCTCACTGCCGTCTCTCATGACCAGCTTTCCGTCTGTAGGGCCCGCCGCGTTGAAGAGCCGTTCAACTTCCAGTGCGTGATAGACACCGGGATATTTCCCGTAGCCGTACTGAACAAGTGGCGTCGTGTCCATGAGATCGTATCCCGTAGCCACGATGATGGCGCCGACGGTGATCTCGCGGGAACTCTCCTCCTGCTCGAAATCGATGGCACCCTGATCGCATACCTTTTCACAGAGGCGGCACTTCCCCTTGAGAAAATAGGTACAGCGCTCTGGGTCGATGACCGGTTTCTGCGGGACCGCCTGGGGGAAGGGAATATACACCGCCGGCCGTTTCCCCATACCCTCGTCGAATTCCGACAGCCCCTTGGCGGGACATTTCTCCACGCAGGTGAGGCACCCGTTGCACTTGTCGTGATCGACATAGCGCGGCTTCTGTTTGATCGTGACGGTGAAGTTCCCGACAAAACCGGATACCTCCGTCACTTCGGAATAGGTCATGAGCTCGATGCGTTGATGCTGCAGTACGGCGTCCATCTTCGGCGTGAGGATACAGGCGGAACAGTCCAACGTGGGAAATGTCTTGTCGAATTGGGCCATGTGTCCGCCAATGGTGGGACTCTTTTCAACGAGACAGACGTTTACACCGGCATTTGCCAGTTCCAGGGACGCCTGAATGCCGGCGATACCGCCGCCGATAACAAGCACGTCGTGATTCACGTCGATGAAACGGGCATCGAGCGGATGGAGGAGGCGGGCGCGGTATACGGCGCCGTTGACCAGGGCCTTCGCTTTTTCCGTGGCTTTATCCACGTCTTCAATAACCCACGAACACTGCTCGCGGATATTCACGATGGTCAGCAGGTATTGATTGAGACCGGCGCTTTCGAGTACCTTACGAAAGGTCTTCTCATGCATGAGCGGCGAACAAGCCGCAACGATGACGCGGTCGAGTTTTTCCTGTTCGATGCGTTCCTGAATCAATTCCTGCCCCGGCGTGGAACACATAAATTTGTATTCCTCGGCAACGACCACGCCGGGAAGCGTGGCGGCGAATTCCACCACATCCGTGACGCGTACCGTTCGCGCAATGTTCAAACCGCAATGGCAGATAAAGACACCTATTCGACTCATCGATTTCTCCTCATTTAGTCGACACTCTCCCGAAGAAGTTCCGTGATATCCATGATCCGTATTTTATCCTCGGCGTTCATCGTCTTCACGCTGTCCTCCAGCATGGAGATACAATAAGGACATGCCGTGGCCAGCACGGCGGCACCTGTGGCAATGGCCTCTTCGATCCGCACGTCACTGAGACGCTCTCCCTTTTCGCGCTCCGTCCACAGACCGCCGCCGCCGCCGCCGCAACAGAACCCCTGCTCGCGGTTCCGGGGCATTTCAACGAACTCGACACCGGGCAGCGCCGCAAGCACCGCCCGGGGAGCATCGTATATACCGCTGTGGCGGCCCAGATAACAGGGGTCGTGGTAGGTAACGACGAGCCCGCCGAAATCCTTTTTCGGCACCAAGACACCGTCCGCGACGAGCCGGGCCATGATCTCACTGGTATGCATCAACTCGTATGTACCGTCATACTCTTCCCGGAAGGTATAGAGACAGTGCGGTGAATTAACGATGATCTTTTTCACGTCTTTGCCGGAAAACCATGCCTCGTTCGTGCTTTTCAAGCGCTCGAACTGGCCCATGTCCCCGACCTTATTGATGCTCTCACCGCAACAGTTCACCTCGGTGGCGGGCAGACCCCAATTGAGACCGGCACGGGTGAGCAGTTCCGCCGTCGCGCGGGCGACTTTGATGTTCCGGGGATCGTAGCAGACGGTGCAACAGGTAAAATAGAGGTGTTCCGTCTCGTCCGTGAAGAGGGGATACGCTTCGCCGGCCCAGTCGTTTCTCTTCTCCGGATCACCCGACCAGGGATTACCACGGGCGGCGATACCGCCGGCAAAAACCCGGAGACTCTCCGGCAGCATGCCTCCCTCAGAATAGACACGCCGGACGGCCACGACGATGTCGATGATTTCCACACCGCGTGGGCAGACGGAGACACAGTGATTACACGTCGAGCAGTGCCACATGAATTCTTCGATGCCTTCAAAGCCGAATATCCCCTGCCGGATGAGCGTGCGGATATTGAAATCGGTGAGAGGACTCCAGGGGCAGGTGCCGGTGCACGTGCCGCATTGATAACACTTCCTCAGCGCTTCGCCACCGACTTCCTGAATGGCATCGGAGATTTCCAGAAAAGGGGTCACGGGAACTGACATGAATTACCTCGCTTCATCTCATTCATGGTGAACCAACAATATATTAACATACTGTAAATATATGAAATCCGAGACACAGCGCCATGGATCAGGGCACGGACATTGAGTAACTTTCTGACCGATGGTCATTTATCATGGAACCGGTTGAAAGTCAAGCAGTTAATAGCACCGGCCCAGCGGAAAAGGATTATCGAGAACTGTCGTTGCTGTACAAAAAAGAGGAGGTTTCTTGACCGAAGACACCGGTTACGGTACAAAGCATTGAAGAAAGGGTATAATACATGGAAGATGGATTTATTGCTCACTTAGTACACGATGCGGCGATAGACGCCGCGACTGACCTGACGGTTGAAGAGGTGCGCATGGGTCTCGGATACATGGGTGTCCGGCTCAGCAACGGCGCCGTCGGGCTGGCGGCCGTTTTACGCCATGAGCTGGCGCCGGGATGCACGGTAATGAAGGAAGCGGGAACCCTGGCTGGCACGAAAGCCTCAGAACTTATTGCCTACATTGTCGCCGGCACCACGCCTCTCAGCCGCGGACTGGGGCTTGCCACGGCAAACGCCGTCATCAACCCCGGTGTCACCGGCACGGAGGCCAACGCCTTCGAAATGACGCATCTCACCGAGAGAGACACGGTCGCCATGGTAGGATACTTCGGACCGCTTATCGGTCGCATCAAACAGACGGGTGCCCGTCTCGTCATCTTCGAAGAGGACGAAAGGCGCGCCCCTCCTGTCAGCGATGACGACAGGAAGCGCATTCTCACCGACTGCACCGTCGCACTCATCACGGCAACAAGTATCCTCAACGGGACCCTCGAAAGCATTGTGGATGCCGTCGGAGACGCCCGTCACGTCGTCCTCCTGGGACCGTCAACTCCGCTCGTGAACGCGATTCTCACCGAGACCCCCGTCACCCAGCTCAGCGGTGTCTTCGTCGACGACGGAGAGAAGGTCATGCAGATTATTTCTGAAGGGGGCGGCACTTTGTCGTTGAAGCTGTTCGTTACCTTCATCAACATCACCCGATAGAAGGGATCAACCATGGCCATTCCCGTTGTGACATTTACCGGTTTATCGAATTCGGGGAAGACAACCCTTGTGGAAGGCATAACACGGGAACTCACTCGGCGGGGATACCGGATTGCCGTTTTGAAACACACCCGCGGCGATTTCGATATCGACAGAGAAGGCAAGGATTCGTGGAAACATCGCCAGGCCGGCGCCGTGACGACGGTACTCGCGTCGCCGCGGCGTGTGGCCGTCATCGAAGAGACGGTGCGCGATCTCACCATCGAGGAGATACGAGACCGCTTTGTTGCCACCGCGGACATACTGATCGTCGAGGGTCATAAAACGAGCGGTTTTCCGGAAATCGTCGTCATCGGTGATGAACACGGAGACGAAGAGATGCAACGCGCGGGGCGGGACGCAATGGTGATCGCCGTTGCCTGCGACCGCCAGGCGGATATCCCGCTTCCATGCCATCCCCGCAAGGATATCAGCACCTTTGCGGACCTGATAGAAAACCGCTACCTCACAGGCAAAAGGAAGAACGCCGGCGGTTAATAGCATAAAGACGTGTGGAGCAGAAAAAAACCTGACATCCGGAACGGCGCCGTGACGCCACACATGGGCAAAAGGTGACAAACGATCGCATGAACAAAGAAACATACCGCGACATCATTCTCGATGCCATCGCCGACGGTGTCTTTACCGTCGACCGGAGCTGGCGCATCACCACCTTCAACCGCGCCGCGGAAGAAATAACCGGCGTTCCGCGGCAGGAGGCGATCGGCCGTCCCTGCCGGGAAGTGCTCAAGGCGGATATATGCGAACACGACTGCGCACTGAAACAGACCATCGAATCGGGGACATCGATAATCGGCAAACGGGTGACCATCATCAACGCCGCGGGAGAACAGACACCCGTCAGCATTTCCACGGCCCTCTTACGGAACGATGCCGGGCAGGTCATTGGGGCCGTGGAGACCTTCCGTGACATGAGTGTTGTGGAAAACCTCAGAAAAAAAATAGAAGGACGCTATACCTTCGAGGATATCATTTCTAAAAATCACCGCATGTACGAGCTTTTCAGCATTCTTCCCGATATAGCGGAGAGCGCCAGTACTGTTCTCATTGAGGGCGAGAGCGGCACGGGCAAGGAACTTTTCGCCCAGGCTATCCACCACCTCAGTCACCGGCGCACAAAACCGTTTATCGTCGTTAACTGTGCCGCCCTGCCGGATACGCTGCTGGAAGCGGAATTGTTCGGCTACAAGGCGGGGGCCTTCACCGACGCCAAGCGCGACAAGCCCGGACGCTTCAAACAGGCGGACGGCGGAACCATCTTTCTTGACGAAATCGGTGACATATCACCCGCCCTGCAGGTTCGCCTCCTCCGCGTGCTACAGGAAAAGTCCGTCGAACCGCTGGGCGGAGTGGGCACGGAAACGGTTGACGTACACATCATTGCAGCGACCAACAAAAAACTGGAAGACCTCGTGTCACGGAATCTCTTCAGGGAGGATCTCTATTACCGCATTAATGTCATCAGCCTCGAATTGCCGCCCCTGCGTGAACGCACGGAAGATATCCCTCTCCTGGTGGAACATTTTATCCGCAATTACAACTCGCTTCAGAAGAAAAACATCAGCGGCATTACCGATGAGGCCCTCATGTGTCTCATGAATTACGACTTTCCCGGAAACATCAGGGAATTGGAAAACATTATCGAACGGGCCTTCATCCTCTGCAAGAATAACGTCATCGACCGGCATCATATTCCGGACGCCCTGTGCGGTCGCAGAGAAATGCACCTTGAGGCAGGCCTGACGTCGTCGTTCAAGGACATGGAACGGCTGTGCATCGAGAACGCGCTGAAGAGAAATAACGGAAGCCGTATCAAGACGGCCCGTGACCTGGGCATCCACAAGAGCACGCTCTACCGTAAAATGAAGGCACTGGGCATCGGCGGGAGAAAGATCGCGCCTGAGCGGTGACAGGACGTCGTACAGGCACGTGCCGGTCGTGATTATTCGTTGACTGTCATTTTTGTTCTTGACTTTCCGTGGAAGATGGGTTAGCAGGAAACATCAGTAAAATTAGAATATTAGAAACATAAATTGCCACAAGGACGCGCAACCGGGGGATTATGGAATGCCCCGGGGCATCCGCTCATCTGATAGAGGAAAAAGGGAGACAGTATGTTCGGAGCGAAAAAGAGACGGGAGGAAGAAAAAAAGCAGGACCCCGTAGTGGGAACATACTTGAGCGATTCGACAACCTTCGAGGGGTCCATCAAAGCGCGGGAAGACATTGTCATCGACGGAGCAGTATCCGGCACGATCATCGTCAGCGGCACGGTGACCGTGGGGAAGAACGGAATGGTCCTGGCGGCGATTCATGCGGACGACGTCACCGTCAGGGGGTCCGTCACCGGTGATATCACAGCACGGGAAACTCTTGAACTTTGCGAAACGGCGCGGATCGCGGGTGATATCCGGTCACCCTCACTCGTCGTTCACGGGGGCGCGGCACTGAAGGGAACCTGCAGCGTGGACCGATCGGTGACGGACGAGGTGACAAGCGCTGTGCTGAAAAGACCGGTGGCGCGGTTCGGAGCCGCCCCGACGCATATGCGCCCCATGAAACCAGCCGATCTCATGACGGCACGACTGAAATTGCTCATCATCATGATGAAAGCAGCCATGGAGGATTATCCTCTGGGAACGTTCAGGAAAGAATCCATGAAGGAGAATGCCGATTACGTTCTCCAGTGTCTCGTTGCAGGAGGGAGTGACGGAGCGTTTGACGCAGGGTACCCCGCCGATTTTATTCAGAAAGCACACACCGTCGCCACCGCCGCACGGGACATCGCAGACGGACGCGAGAGTGATTTGCCCCGGCATATACGCACGACGATCAATGACATGTGTCGCGAGCTATCCTTCAACGAAACCATTCCGTCAATGAATTTTTTTAAAGTTGCATGACGTCACACGATGGAAAATGTCAGGATAGCAGTCATCGGGCTGGACAAGGATGAAACGGCCTTTATCGCAACCGCTTTCAGGTATTGCGTTAATCGTGAAATAGCCACATATGAATCAGCGGATGCTTTTATCAGGGAACACACGACGGCGGAGGAGACGGATATCGTTATCGTCGCGTGTCCGATCGGGTCGGGGGATGATAACTCGGTTGTCACCTCCATCAGGAAACATTCTCCCGGTGTGCTGTGCATCATTACCTCGGATGATCCGTCCCATGAAGAAAGGGCGCGTCTTTCCGGCGCGGACGGGTTTCTTGCCAAGCCCTATACCGTTCACGATCTCTTTGCCATTGTCGATGCCTTTATCGTTCCCTGACGGTATTGCGTGCTCGAGGTGTTCCATGGGAGGAATATCCTTCCATAATCACACGGACCGGACATGCACGGTAATGTCCGGGTTGGCGCGGCGATGACCATGGAACGGCGCACGCTGGGCACAATACTGAAACGCATGACACCATCGCGTCACCAAGCCGCGGATGTCGCCCTTATCATCGGGGGAAGCCTGATCCTGGCGTATGGCGTCACGGCCATTCTGATCCCCTATCAATTCATTTCGGGCGGCGCCCTGGGGGTCGCCCTGATTCTCCACTACCTCATTCCCGCCGGCGATATCTCCCTGCTCTACGTCCTCGTCAATATCCCGCTGGTGCTCCTGGGATGGTTCAAGGTGGGACATCGGTTTATGTACTATACCATCTTCGGTGTCATCACCTTTGCCGTGATGACGCGCTTCATGCATCCGGAAGCCGTGATGATCGATAATATGATACTGGCGGCCATACTGGGCGGCATCACCTGCGGCACGGGCCTGGGGGTCGTGCTCCGTTCGGCGGGATCCCTGGGCGGCACGGACATCCTGGCCATCTACATCAATAAACGGTGGGACATCCGTCTGGGATGGACCTATCTTGCCTTCAACTCTCTGATCCTCGTCGCCGCGGCCGGGATATTTTCGGTCGATGCGGCGCTCTACATGCTGATTTATACCTTTACGGCGGGGAAAGTCATTGACGCAATCATCGCAGGCTTTAATCAACGAAAGCAGATCTTCATCATATCCGAGCATGCGGAGGAGCTGTCCGAGAAAATCCTCAAGCGCCTTGGTCGCGGCGTCACCTTCCTTCACGGACGGGGCGCCTATACGAACAAACCAAAGGACGTGATCATCAGCATCGTCACAATGACGGAAGTGGGTCGTCTGAAGGATGTCATTTTTGAAACGGATCCCGATGCCTTTGTGATCATCAACGACACCCTGGAAGTACTCGGCAGGCGTCACGGTTCCCAAAAAATATATTGACAAACTACCCGATAAATCAGGGGAAATGCCTCTTGAAGAAGAGGACTTTCACCTTGTTGTCGTCCTCATTCTGTGTTATAATATCACCAGTGATATCAGAGCATTATCGTTTCGACTCCCTTTTACACCGTAATGAAAGGAGTACCCTATGGCAATTCGAGTGATGATAAAACGCACCATCCCCAAAAATCAGTTGAACGAAGTCATGAAACACCTGATGAAGTTGCGGGTGATGGCGTCTCAGGAACCGGGATATGTATCGGGGGAAACACTTATCAACGCGGACAACAGTGACATGATCCTCGTCATCAGTACATGGCAGACGGAGGATGATTGGAACTCTTGGGCGTGGAGCCAGGAACGATACGAACTCCAGAGAAAAGTGGATGCCATAATCGGTGAGACTGCGACAACATACGAGGTGTATCACTATCCGGAGAAGAAGAGAATATCGGTAGCGTAACGGCACGCTTTTCTCGGAGGGCGCAGAACACGACCCCCGGGTGCACGGGGGTTCACATGAGAGGTGTACGCGTGGTCCTATCGTGCGCGGTTTGATACGTCAATCATCGCCGCGCAATGATAGCACCACCGTGATACATCTCTCACAGAAAGGGGGATACGTCTCATGGCGGTCAGGGTCATGATCAAGAGGTATGTACCTCGGGACAAGGAAGAAGAACTGCTGAAACTCACCATGAAACTGCGGCTGATCGCCTCTCAGCAACCGGGATACATATCGGGTGAAACACTCCGCAACGTGGAAGACCCGCTTCAGTACCTCGTTGTCAGTACGTGGCAAACCGTTGAAGACTGGAAAAACTGGCGGGCGAAACCGGAGCGTGCGGAGGTGCAGGGGAAAATCGACACCCTGCTGGACTCTGAAACAACCTACGAAATGTATCACTACCCTGAAAAGAAACGGATTCGCATCCGTGACTTCATTCACTCCGACGACTGAACGGGAAACGACATGTCACAGGGGAAAACAGCATGGAGGCGATCAGGGAGCGCCCGAAACGGTCTGTGGCACGAAAAATGATATGTCTTCCCGTGAGGTGTACCGAATATGCTGATTGCCATACCCGTTACCAATGATGCCGTGTCGACTGTTTTCGACTTTTCAGAGTCCCTCATTCTCGTCGCGACGGGCGCAGGTGGAAGGAAGGAATATTCCCGCATTCCCTTTCGCGAGCCTACCATCATGGACAAAACGCGCCGTCTGAACCAAATCGGCGTATCAGTAATCCTCTGCGGGGCGGTATCCCGGCCCTTTGGGCGTATGATGGAAATGTCCGGAATCAGGGTATTTTCACACCTTCGAGGACCCGTAACCAGCGTACTTCAGGCGTACGAATCGGGCCGCATCACCGATCCCGTCTTCGCCCTTCCGGGCCGCCCTGCCGGTCGCGGTCGGCGAGGCGGACGGGGTGGGGGGCGACGGCGGGGCGGCGGTCCCTTTTTCTGATATGTCCATCACACCACCTGATCGTGCGGTTAGAACGATCGCAGACAGGATGCCCAATCCTCCAGACCTGAATGCAATATTGCATTCTCCCTCGTCCTCGAAAGATGCAGAATTGCATCCCCTCATGGTTCCATCCTGCTGCGGCGGGCGGCATATCTCCCTGCCATACATGATCTGCCGAGCACATTCCCCCGCGGTCGCTGTGGCATGTTTTTTGTTACCTGGATAGTGAAAGTAAAATGGGCAGAGACGAGTACCGAGAGCACCCGCCATGCAATATCCGTCGGTGCTTCTTTTTTTTGAGAAATGCGTTGCATTCCCCTATCGAGGGCGGCAGGAAAACACCCGTGTACAGAGATTTTTTCATTGCATTTTTGCAATCAGTGCATAGTTTAGAAGTGAATATCACCGTCCCGGCTACACTCAGGGCGGATACACTGCCACTATAAATATTTCTTTCAAAGGAGTAATACTATGAAAGTCGCCATCACAACAGCTCAACCGTCCCTTGATGCAGAGGTTGAACCACGATTTGGTCGAACGCCATATTTTCTTATCGTCGACACAGAGACCATGGAATATGAACCCATAGAAAACCCCAATATTTCGGCGGGCGGCGGTGCCGGCATCCAGTCGGCCCAGATGATCGCCCAGCGAGGCGTGACAGCCGTCATCACGGGCAATTGCGGTCCCAATGCCTTTCGCGTCTTCGGGGCCGCGGGTATCGAGGTCATCTCTGGAGTCAGCGGTCCCGTCCGCCAGGTATTGGAGCAATTCCGGGCAGGGACCCTCAACGCCGCTCCCTCACCCAGCGTCCAGAATCATTTCGGCATGGGTGGTGGTGCGACGCGTGGCATGGGCATGGGCCGCGGCATGAGACAGAGCGGCGGCGCACCGCCATCCCCGGCCAACGGCGCCGGTGAAAACAGCGCGGATGTCTCATCGCTGAAAGACAGGGCCAAGGACCTTCAAAAAGAACTTGAAGATTTGCAGAAACGTATCAACAAGCTTGAAGATAAATAGGGAGGGACATGCCAACGCCATGGAGACACATTGATGATTATTGCTATTGCCAGCGGAAAAGGCGGGACGGGAAAAACAACCATCGCCACGAACCTTGCCCTCACACTCGCCGAGGATGGAACCGCTCTCCAGCTTCTGGACTGTGATGTGGAGGAGCCGAACTGTCATCTTTTCCTTAAACCAGCATGGAAAGACAAGCGACCGGCGACCATCGTCCACCCACAAGTCAATACAGCACGCTGCACGGGCTGCGGCATCTGCGCCGAGGTATGTGAATACAACGCCATCGCCGTGGTGAACGGGGAGGTGCTGATCTTTCCGGAACTGTGTCACGCCTGCGGGGCATGCTCACGGTTCTGCCCGGAAGATGCCATCACGGAAGTGCCCCATACCATCGGCACCATTTCCACCGGCCATGCAGGAAATATCCGTTTTATACAGGGGCTGCTCAACATCGGCGAACTGATGACACCTGCCGTCATCGAGAAGGTCAAATCATCGGCCGATCCCGACGCACTGACAATTATCGACGCCCCGCCGGGCGCCTCATGTCCTGTTATCGAAGCGGTCAGGGATGTCGATTTCGTGTTGCTCGTCACCGAACCGACACCATTCGGCTTGAATGACCTTGTTATCGCCGTCGAGGCCATGCGGGCACTGGAACGCCCCTTTGCCGTTGCCGTTAATCGTTCCGATATCGGCAATGACGAAGTTTTGCGCTACTGCCGGGATGAGGGGATCGATGTCATTGTTGAAATACCCGACGACCGGCGGATCGCCGAGGCGTACTCGCGCGGCGACATGATTGTCCATGCCCTGCCGCACATGAGAAACCTCTTTGAACATCTCTGGCACGAAATAAGGGGTCGCGTTTCCAACAAAAAGGAAAAAACATGAAGGAACTCGTCGTCATCAGCGGAAAAGGCGGAACGGGGAAAACGAGCATTACTGGAGCACTGGCCGTCCTGGCGAAACAATCGGTCATCGTCGACTGTGATGTGGATGCAGCGGACCTGCACCTTATTTTGCGGCCGACGATAGAATACGAAGAATCTTTCAGCGGCGGGAAAAAGGCGTCCATTATCGCCGATGCCTGTACCGGCTGCGGCGAGTGTTTTGATGCCTGTCGTTTCGGGGCCGTTACCCCCGACAAAGACGAGATGTCCGGCGTACCGTACATTATCAACCGTCTACACTGTGAGGGATGCGGTGTCTGCTATCGTGTCTGTCCCGCTGATGCAATCGACTTCGGACCGGCGGTGAACGGCGTCTGGCGGCGGTCGCGGACGCCCTTCGGCCCGATGGTGCATGCGCGCCTCGGTATCGCCGAGGGAAATTCCGGCAAGCTTGTGTCCCTGGTGCGTCAGGAAGCACGTCGAGTCGCCGAGGAAAGAAACCTGGATCTCATTATTGTGGACGGATCGCCGGGTATCGGCTGTCCCGTCATATCGTCCATTACGGGCGCCGACCACGTGCTTGTGGTGACGGAGCCGACCCTCTCCGGGCGGCACGACCTGGAGCGTGTATCGGACCTGACGGCGCATTTCGGCATTACAACCACACTCTGCATCAACAAATGGGACCTCAATCCCTCACTCGCCCACGATATCGAAAGGAACGCTCTGGACCGCCGCATCGAGACGGTCGGCCGGGTGCGCTATGATAAAACGGTGACGGCATCACAGATCGAAAACCGGACCGTTATCGAACACGGCGGAAACGGTGCGTCTCAGGACATCGTCGCACTGTGGCGGACGCTGAAAGAAAAAATGCGGTAAAAGGTTGGGGAAATCGGCGGCGCCCGGCAGAAGAGGGTCGTCACCGGGACAGACGAAGGGTGAGCTACGATGACCACCGTCCGGCACACAAAGAAAAACGCCTCACACGACCCGAAGCGGAAAAGGGAAACCTTCGCCTTCGGTCCCGTGCCGTCACGACGGCTGGGGCGGTCTCTCGGCATCGACGTCGTGCCCTTCAAGACCTGTTCCTATGACTGTATCTATTGCCAGCTGGGGCGTACAACCCACAAAACGGCAAAACGGTCGGTCTTCTACCCCGTCGAAGACGTCATGAGCGGTGTCCGTGCGCGTCTGGACCACATAGAGGCACCCGACTATCTCACCGTATCAGGATCGGGAGAGCCCACACTGTACGCTGCCATGGGTGATCTCATCCGCCGTATGAAGACCTGTTTCGCCATGCCCCTTGCGGTCCTCACCAACGGGTCCCTCGCGGGAGACGGTGACGTGCGCCGGGAACTCGCGGAAGCGGACCTGCTCGTCCCCTCGCTGGATGCGGGAAACGCCGACACCTTTCAGGTCATCAACCGGCCTCACAAGGACATTCGCTTCGGTGACATGACACGGGGGCTCTGCGCGCTGCGCGACGAGTACCGGGGGCAGATCTGGCTGGAGGTCTTTCTCGTCGCCGGCGTGAACGATACCGACAGAGAACTGGCGGACCTGAAAAAGTGGGCGAATCGTATCGGACCCGACCGCATCCAGCTGAACACGGCGGTCCGGCCCACGGCGGAGGACGCCGTGCGGCCCCTGCCGCTGGAAAGGATGGTTGAAATCGCCTCCTTCTTCGGACCCACCTGCGAGGTGGTGGCCGATTACGCCCGCACCCACGAGAAAGCGGAATTTCGTGGTCAACGCCGGGACGTGCTTGAAATGTTGAAAAGGAGGCCCTGCACAATCGAGGATGTCGCGGCGGGGCTGTCCCTGCATCGGAACGAAGCAGTTAAATATGTTCAGGAACTGAGTGACCGCAGGGAGATACAGAAACGAGAAAAGAATGGTAAATTTTTATATTTCGCGGTAGACAGCGAGACGAATCTATAGCAAATTGATCACTAAGGGGGAAATATATGGATGCCAAAGAAAAACAACAAGGCCCTCAGCCGGAAAAAAAAGCGACAAAGGGCAAAGAAGCCTTAAAATCATTTACGGACAGTCCGGAACTTGCCAGCAGGATGGGCCGTATCAGGCACAAAATCATGGTGCTCTCCGGGAAGGGCGGCGTGGGGAAAAGCACCGTGGCGGCCAATATCGCCATCGCCCTCGCCCTCGAGGGCAAGAAGGTGGGACTTCTCGATGCCGATTTTCACGGACCGAGCATACCGACTCTTCTGAATCTCAATGACCGGCGTCCCACAACGGACGGTAAATCGATCGTGCCCATCGAATTTTCAGAAAACGTGAAGGTAATGTCCATCGGTTTTCTGCTGCCTAAGCGAGACGATGCCGTCATCTGGCGGGGGCCCATGAAGATGGGTGTCCTGAAACAGCTCCTGGGAGATGTCGAGTGGGGCGAACTTGATTACCTGGTCATCGATTTTCCACCGGGGACAGGCGATGAACCGCTCTCCGTGGCACAGCTGATACCGTCCGCCGACGGTGCCGTCATCGTAACCACTCCGCAGGACCTTTCCGTGGGCGACGTAAAAAAATGCATCAATTTCTGCCGGCAGCTCCACCTGCCTGTCCTGGGAGTCGTGGAAAACATGAGCGGTCTCGTCTGCCCGAATTGCAAGACGGTCATCAATGTCTTCAAGGCCGGCGGCGGAGAAAAGATGGCGACTGAGATGAACGTCCCCTTCCTCGGCAGGATTCCCATCGAACCGACGATCGTCGAGGCGTCCGACAACGGCACGCCCTTTATCTACCACTACAGCGAGACAGAAGCGGGGAAGGCCTTCGCGACGGCGATCCAGCCGCTCCTCAATCTTCCTGAACGGAAAAAGGAGAACGACAATGTTTCAGACGAAGCTGACGGTGAGTCGATAATGACCACCATTGCCATACCCCTGAGTGGCGGCGTACTGGCGGAGCATTTCGGCCATTGCGATGAATTCGCCTTCTATACTGTTGATCTGGAGGCACGCCGTATCATCGGCAGCGACACCGACCAGGCACCGTCGCACGAGCCGGGTCTCCTGCCGCAGTGGATTGAAGAGAAGGGCGCCCGCGTCATTATCGCCGGCGGTATGGGAACGCGCGCCCAGGAACTCTTGGCCAGCAAAGGCATCACTGTGACCATCGGTGCACCGGAGGCAAAACCGGAGGATCTCATCGCCGACTATCTCGCAGGTACGCTGAAGACGGGCGACAACATCTGCTCTCACTGAACGGGGTGGAACCATGGAAAGAAGCAGGGAAGAACAGATCATGATCGAAATGATGCTCGGCATGGTCTACGACAAGGCGCGTGAAATCTATTCCGACGCACTCATCGATCACGGCATGAACACCACGCACTACGGCACTCTTGAGGACCATGACGGATACGCCAGTGTCACCGGAACGTGAGGCGATACGGTGGAGATGTTTCTTCGGGTAAGAAACGGACACGTCGATGCCGTGCGGTTCCTCACGGACGGGTGTTTTTTTACGATTGCCGCCTGCAGCGCCGTTGCGAAGATGGCGGAAAACAAAGACCTGCGCAGCTGTTTTTCCGTCAACCAGAGCGCTGTCCTCCGGGAACTCGTTGCCATGCCTTCGGATCACGAGCACTGCGCCTATCTTTCCGCCTGTGCATTCCAGAGGGCCTTGAGGATATACCGGGACAGCAATAAGACGAAAAAAGCATCGTAGGAGAGGCGGGAGGGATACACAATGTCAGTGATTCACGAAGTCGATCATATCGAGATCATCACGCTGCAGGATAATTATATCGACGTTACGGCCTCGGATAATACCGAGACTGTCA
>Ga0272441_10000446_pt1 | contig 94899 bp, 78 predicted proteins | sample SSMProp6N_FD_193582 | JGI IMG/M metagenome (GOLD analysis project Ga0272441, IMG submission 193582) | Marine sediment archaeal communities from Little Sippewissett salt marsh, Falmouth, MA, United States - SSM-Prop-6N | ecosystem: Environmental > Aquatic > Marine > Wetlands > Sediment ... | reverse complement strand
TAGATGATATAGTATACCAGGCAAGGTCGTTCAAGACCCTAAATGGTATGAAAAATTTCTTTTCGAATCTTTTTTGTATTTTCAATCATAGAGCGTTCAACACTGGGAAGTGGAGAGGTTATTCTCCATTGGAACGTTCCAAGTTAAGAAGCGTATAGGGCAAACAATGCTTCAACAATCGTATGCAATGTTAGCGTTAGCCATGCTGTAATTTTCGTTTTCTCAAATTGTTATGACTGATATGGAATTTTTTCACCGACATCATTGATGATAGTTGCCTTGATCATGGAATTTTATTGGATGATGTTGTCTTTCTCCCAAAGACCACAAGAAATTAAAAAGTCTCAAATTTTGTCCATTATACTCCAATCTCTCATTGAAGACCCTGAGCCTCTCATCTCTTTTCAACAACATGTTCAGGATCACTCTGTTGTGGGAGTCTTTGTAGGCCCCAAAAAACCTCCTACGATCGAGGATATAGTTCAGATACAATTATTGTCATTCCTCAACAGGTTTCTGATCCTCGTTCTTCTTCTTTCTTGAAACAAGCATCGCGATCGATCCCATGATCAGGAACAACAGGAGGATGATGGCAACTATTATCCATATCCATGAACTGTCCTTATCTTCCTCGAGCTTCCATCTGTTGGGATCATCGGGATAGGCATCAAGTTTCAATCTCGTAGTGGAATCCTTTTCGCTCTTTCCGGGATTCCACTCGTCAGGATGTCCGTCCCCGTCGGTGTCAATAGATGCAGCGGGATCCGTGGGAAATGCGTCCGTTTTGTCACCTACTCCATCCTCATCCGTATCGTTCCATTCGGATGGATCGTTGGGGAAGGCATCTGAATTGTCCCCGTATCCGTCCCCGTCGGTATCATTCCATTCGGAGGGATCGTTGGGGAATGCGTCTGAATTGTCCCCGTATCCGTCCCCGTCGGTGTCATTCCATTCGGAGGGATCGTTGGGGAATGCGTCTGAATTGTCCCCGTATCCGTCCCCATCGGTATCATTCCATTCGGTTGGGTCCTCAAGGAATGCATCCCTGTTATCCCCCCAACCATCTCCGTCGGTATCGTTCCATTCTGAGGGATCGTTCGGGAACACATCCGAGTTGTCCCCGTATCCGTCCCCGTCGGTGTCATTCCATTCGGTTGGGTCCTCAAGGAATGCATCCTTGTTGTCTCCCCATCCATCTTCGTCGGTATCATTCCATTCGGTAGGGTCCTCCGGGAAAACATCCCTGTTATCTCCCCAACCATCCCCATCGGTATCGTTCCATTCGGTAGGGTCCTCCGGGAAAACATCCCTGTTATCCCCCCAACCATCTCCGTCGGTATCGTTCCATTCGGAGGGATCGTTCGGGAACACATCCGAGTTGTCCCCGTATCCGTCCTCGTCGGTGTCATTCCATTCGGTTGGGTCCTCGGGGAATGCATCCCTGGTGTCTCCCCAGCCATCTTCGTCGGTATCATTCCATTCGGTAGGGTCCTCCGGGAAAACATCCCTGTTATCTCCCCAACCATCCCCATCGGTATCGTTCCATTCGGTAGGGTCCTCCGGGAAAACATCCCTGTTATCCCCCCAACCATCCCCATCAGTATCATTCCATTCGGTTGGGTCCTCGGGGAATACATCCCTGTTGTCTCCCCATCCATCTCCGTCGGTATCATTCCATTCGGTTGGATCGTTGGGGAATGCATCATAATAATCCCCGACACCATCACCGTCAGAATCGGAATCAGGCAATGACACAATTATATCAAAATTCGAAAGATTTTCAACATACTTGATCTCCCAGCAAATGGTTCCATTATAAATAATCGGATGGAATTCATCATCTGGATTGAATGTGATTCGTGTTTCATCACCCGAATCCAAATCATAATGATATATGTCAAGATTCCCGTTTCTTTTATCGGTAAATACAATCTCACTTCCCCAAATATCCGGGGTTGCTTGAGATTCAGTATCATTTGTGATCCTTGTTTCCTTTCCTTCATCCAGATCAAAAAGATATATGTCAAGATTCCCGTTTCTGTCATCATCATATGCAATTTTATTATCATATATTGATGGACGATTCTGGTTATATGTGTCGTTCATCAATCGAATTGTTGTTCCATTATTGATATGATAAAGGAAGAGGTCATAATCCTGATCCCTTTTCTCTGCCCAAACTACCTTGTTTTTGAATATTTTCGGATCACTTTTTAAATAGGAGTTATTGGTAATTCTTGTTTCAGTATTATTTTCAATATTGTACATGTAGACTTCATCATTTTGTGTTCTTACATCTCTCCAAACTATGACCGAATCATAAATGTCCGGAGTGAATTTTTTCGATTCATTATTATGCATCCTTGTGGTTGTTTTTTCATGCCTATTATGTAGGTACAACGAATTTTTTGATTCAACCCATATAACGTAATTCCCGTGGATCTTGGGTTCCCAGGCTGATACATTTCTTGCCAGTATCTCCTCTTTTCCATTTAATATATTGAAAAGGATTATGTCATTTATCAATGATGATCCATAATCTTTGCTATCTGCGTAAACGATAATATCTTCATAGATGGAGGGATTATGTTGTTGTGATATATTTGTCGTAACCTGCTGAACTATTCCGAAATATTTTGCATCTGAAATAGTATTATCTATTGTAATTAGTGTAAGATTTGTCAATACAAACATAATAAGTATTGCAACATTTTTTGACTTTTGTAATCCCTTCATTTGATTACCTATCCGCAATAGTTCTTTTCATATATAAAGATAGATAATTCCTCAATTAACTTGGGGAATTAATCTTGTTCAAGTATAGCTTTTTACAAATTGGGGTCCTCAGTAAAAGTGACATATGAACTCCCATACCAATCAAAATCATCTGCAGGATCTGTTACACCAACGCCATCAAGATATAAATTATACCAACGGAAAGTGTTACTGGTGTCAGAGAATGCAAACATATCAACGTTTTCATCGATGTCGTAAAAAACTGAGTTCTTGATCTTTATCTGTCCATTATAAAAGGCAATAAAACCTACCATTCCAGAGGCGAACGTGTCATCATAGATCATCACATTATACGAGTTCTCAATTTGAAATCCAGTATCTGCGCATGCAATATCGCAATATTGAACTAATATATTTGCCGAATTATATGTTATAAATACTGCATATAGTTCTGTGTCGAGATCACAATTTGTAATGGATATACCTGAACCATCATAAATATAGAATCCGTAATTTCCTTCAATATCACAATGGTCGAATATTATTTTACTATCTCCTATGTTATCACATGATAATATAAAAATTGCCGTGATATAGCCACCATTGTAATAACCTGTAACTGTACAATAAGAAAATGAATTTGCATCACTGTGTCCATTCATTGAAATCCCAATTATATCATCAACATTAGTAAATGAATTCAAATCACTGTCATCATTCAGAGAGATATATCCATCGAATGTAATACTATTCAATGTATTTGAATCGGAATCTTCAAAAATTATCCGAGAAATATCATCCTCATGGTTTGTTGTAATAGTACAATCAGTTATCTCATTTGAATTTGAACCTGAATCAATATATATCAAGTTCACATCCAGATTTTGGTCATATCCTGTGGCTACATTGTTCTGGATATTGCATTGTTCAATGTAATTAAATTTTGAGTTGTCAAAATAAAGACCTACATCATTGTATGTGATGTCGGTATATTCATCTTCACCCAATCCATAAATACAGTTATGATCCGCGTTAATAAGGATTACTCCAATTCCGTCTTGTGACTGTTGGTGGCCATAGATATCTGAATTCCTTATATAGTTCAAATCTCCATGAATCTCAACTCCGTAATAATTGGAAAAGGAATTGTAGTAGGTATTTTCAAATATATTACAATCATCAATAACTGTACAAGTTGATCCAGTGGGACCAGGTTCGGGATCGGCTTCGATATAGACACCTTTGTTATTATGGTAAATCGTGCATTCCAAAATATCATGTGTTGTCGGATAACTTAAACCTGTATTCGTTCTGCATATTTTTATACCTATTTTAAAAAGGCTTATTTTCAAGTCTTCAAGAAGAACATCATAGTGTTCTCTCGCGGTGACATCGGATCTCACCCCGTATTCGGAGGGTGTTACTTCGCTGGTTCCTTGGATTGTCATATGGCTGAGCTCAACTGAATCAATATTTATATCAAAAACGGGTAGGTTCGTATCAGAAGGAAAAACTTTGACATCATCTGGATTCTCAGTTTCACTTACAATGGTCACTCTTTTATTCACATCCACATTATCATAATAATCCCCTGAACTCAGGATTAAACTATCACCATTCTGTGCAGCTACCAATGCTGCAGTGATTGTCCCACTACCTGGTGAAACAGGGATTTCTACTGCGCTCGCGCTCACATTTTCACTTACAATGATACCAACTGTTAATAAAGATGATATCAAGGTCAATACCATGAATATTTTTAGTGTTTTCATATATTTCACCTCTTTTTTTCATATTATTTTTCATGGAACCTCAATTGTAAAGAACTGGATCCTGCCCAGCTCCCCTTAAAAGGATAACTTCGTTCCAGTACGCTTCAATGAAGCTGACCTCCCCATCACCATCCAGATCAGCGGAAGGATCCTTTAGACTCCGGGTGATGTTGAACAGGTCCGGATCCATATCCTGATCCGGCCCCATGGAGCAGATGACATCACGACATCCATCAAATAGAATAGGACCTCCAAGACCCGAACGCTCTCCGTTGAGAATTACGGTCATTGACAGACATTCGACATCTTCCAAACAGAGCTCGATGGTATCGACCTCGATATTGCCATCATCGAACTGGAATGTTTCTTCATCGGCGATCATTGTGATATGATCGAAAATATAGACCATTACCTCGGTCATCTGACCGCTTTCGGACCGCAACCACTCGAATGCTTTCTCTATGTTCGAGACATTCGCGGCGCCGTCCGAGAAAGGATCCGAAGGATCGGTAAGGTATATGATGTCGTCGATCGAGCAATTCTCGAGGAGATATTCCCTGAATGATGATGCCTTATCCAATTCATGTTGGGTATACCCCTCATTCCCTGAAACTATGATCACACATTTCTTTTCAAGGCTTTCATCACCCTCTATGAATGAACACGATACGATAAAGAAGATCATGATCATAGCGAACACGAGGAACGTCGGGTATCTCATCATTCTCATCCGTGTAAAAATTATCCGCGTCTCCTTATAACCATTACTGTCCGAACGTATCTTCAACATGGAGGCTATTTAAAGGAAATGGACAAATTTTGTCCATTATACTCCAATCTCTCATTGAAGACCCTGATCCTCTCATCTCTTTTCAGACCGTCGAGAATGGGATATTTCATGGATTCGTTGAAATGCTTCATGGCCAGTGATACCTTTCCATCAGCAAGACACACCAGGGCATAATTGAACTTGGCGTCTGAAATGCCTTCCATGTCATTCAACCGCTCCATAATATTCCGTGCATTGCGAACAATATCCTTGCCGCGTTTTACTTTGCCCTTGTTGAAAGCGATATGATCTCCTAGATTCATGCCAATAACAGCCTGGGCCCAGAGAAGTTCCTTTTCCCGGGCTATCCTGTATGCTTTCCTCCACATTCGTTCCGCGATATCATTTTGTTTATTTCGAAAGAACATCACACCCATATTGTTCAATACGGTAATGCTGAGTATCGGAAGCTGTTTGGCGAAATATACTCCCAAACATGAGCGATATAACTTTTCTGATTCTTCGTATTCACCTTTTAATGACAGAAGGTCGGCTTTTATTTGAATGATCATTGCCCTGTGAACACTGTTCTTAACGAGTGGGGTTGAATGTTCGATCAATTTCATGACTTCATCGTGTCTTCCCGACCCCATCATGCATTTCAATCTATACGTGTATGCAATGATCCATATGTTTGGTGGAAGCCCAGGCAGTAATTGGAGGACCTGATCATAAAGGAATTGAGCCTCTTCCATATCTCCACTTCTGCGTTTGAATTCCGCAATTGCAAGTAACGATCGGATCCTGTCTGGGTCATACATTCTGGACCGGGTTTCATCGGATCTGATTCCTATGTTCGTAAGAACCCTCAACAATTCCTCCACAGATATCGACGTGCCTTCTTCCGGTATTGAAAGGATCTCATTGATCATTGTATTGAATCCGGAATCTGGACTCAGGAGATTGCTATGCTGAAGAATTTCCCGGATATCCATCTTCTTTCCATGGAAGGTATCTGAAACGATCTTCAGGATCAAGAGCGGATCATTGATGTAATTCAATAAGGATCTGAATGAACAGACCACTTGAACCGAGTGCTGTTCGGGAGTCAGAAAGATATCCAGCATTCGATCATGTACTTCCTCGTACCTTTCCTTTCCGGTACCAGTAAGAGAATGTCCGCATACAACTTTCGGTCCTTCATTTTTCTCAAGGTATCCTGAATTCGTCAATTGAGCAAGGTATCGATCCAAAGATCCGGGCGATATTCCGATGGCATCCACGATATCTCTTTTCTCATATCCATTGCTAATTATATTCTTTCCAACATATCCAACACCGAATAAGGTCAACTCCTTTCCCGGGAATGCCATGAACTATCCTCTGAATAAATCAAGAATTTTTCTCTATTTAAACTTTTTTATCTGATGATTCAGCTTGTTTGTTGTTGGAAGTGTGAAACATCTCGAACCTATCCTGTAACTCTCCGAGACAATGAACATACCATGATCGCGATCAAGAATGACGGATCGCCAGGAATGTACTGCTCACAACTATTCTTCAAGACATCTCAATATGTAGCATTTCGTTAATTTTTCGAAAGAGAATACCTGCAATGAAAGATATGATGCATGCACATAATCTATCTTTTGATGGAATAGCAAGCATATTGTGTGATGAGAATATATCCGGGAAAAGGTGACCCGATGTCCAACTTCAAGAACGTAGACTCTTTCGTGGAAAGGTCAAAAGATGAGATGATAGAGTTCACGAGAGATATTCTCTCCATCCCTGCCATCGCACCCGAATCCGGGGGCACCGGAGAGATGGAAAAGGCCGAACGGATCCTGGAACTCGTCTCCGACTGGAGTTTCGATTCCATCGAGAGATACGATTCTCGTGACGACAGGGTTCCCGGGGGGAAGAGGACGAACGTGCTTCTGAGATACTTCGGGAGGGACCGGAGGCTCCCGAAGATCTGGGTATTTTCTCACATCGACGTGGTCCCCCCCGGTGATCTCGACAAATGGACGGGGGACCCGTATGAGTTGAGGATCGACGGGGACAGGATGACGGCCAGGGGCGTGGAGGACAACGGGCAGGACCTGGTTTCTTCCCTCTTTGCAGTCCGGGCCCTGATGAAAAACAATATCAGGCCCGATAGGGACGTGAACCTCTTTCTGGTTGCGGACGAGGAGGTGGGATCGGCAAAAGGGATGGTCCACCTCGTCAGGGAGCACCCTGAACTCTTTTCCCGAGAGGACCTCTACATCGTGCCCGATGCTGGAGAGCCCGACGGATCCGTAATAGAGGTCTCGGAGAAATCCATAATGTGGCTCAGGATAAAGACCACCGGAAAGCAGGTCCATGCTTCGGTCCCCCATCACGGGATCAACGCCAATCTTGCCGCGATGCGCTTCCTCGTCGCCATGCATGACGAGCTGAAAGAGAGATACCCTGCCGCAGACGATCTCTACGATTACACGAGATCGTCCTTCGTGCCCACGAAGAGGGAGGCGAACGTTCCCAACGTGAACACCATACCAGGGGAGGATGTTAGCTACATCGATTCAAGGATCCTCCCGAACTACGACCCCGATACGGTCCTTGAATATATCAGAAAAAGGGCATCGGAATTCGAGAGGGAACACAACGTCAGTATCGAGGTCTCGACCCTGCAGTACGAGAAAGCGGCACCCCCGACGGATCCGGACCACCCGATCGTGTCGCTTCTCAAGGATGCCGTAAGGGAGGTTTACGGGATCGAAGCGGAACCCAGGGGAATAGGCGGCGGAACATGCGCCGCGATACTAAGGCGTGAAGGATACCCCGCTGCCGTTTGGGCGAAGCTCATGGACACAGCTCACATGCCTGATGAGACAGCATTACTGAGCAATTATATCGGAGATGCAAAGGTGTTCGCCAGGGTCTTCATGTCCTGACCCAGAACCCATCATCCTCTGCCAGCTTCCTTACAATTGGATGGTCCCCTTCGACGAAGGTGAGGTCTGCAAGCTGCCCCCTGTCGATCCATTTCAGGTCCTGGCAGTCAAGTGGCTTCGGGTCACCGGAAGTTATGGTGCACCTGTAGAATAGTATTACAACATGCCTCAGCATCCCGTTCCGGTCGTAGACATGGGAGGCGATATCATACAATTCTCCCACCTCCACATCGATCCCCGTCTCCTCCTGAAGCTCCCTTTTTATCGCTTCTTTCGGATGCTCCGAGAAGTCGACCTTTCCCCCCGGAAATTCCCAACTGTCGGGCTCGAAACGTGAATCCGGAAGCCTCTTTGCCACCAGGATCCTGTCGTCTCTCAGGATCAATGCTGCCGTGACCAGAAGCGGCCTTCCTTCCATGGTTCGGGGTAAACCCGACCTCGTCTAATTAAATATCCATTCGTGTATGGGTAATCCGAAAGATGCAGGCAGGAGGGCAGAAAGCTTGGAGATGAGAAGGGATTTCGCAAGGGATGTGTTCTCCGTCCTTGCAGATGTGTTCCAGGAGGGGAAGACCGCTTCCTCTGCAATGTCAAGGGCACTGGCAGCCAACCCGGAATGGTCCGACAGGAAGAGGGCGCTTTTTTCCAATACCATATACGATATCATCAGGTACTGGCGCTTTCTCTGGACGGCAATCGACCGGGAGCCGTCCTTCGATGACAGGGACCTCTGGCATCTCATGGGCGCATATCAGATAAAAAGGGGAGAGGAGCTTGACAATATCAGAGAATACAGGGGCCTTACCGCTCAGAGGGTCGGTAATAGAATGGAAAAGGCCCGGTCCGTGAGGGTAATAAGAGAATCGATCCCCGACTGGCTCGACCGCCTCGGGGAAGAGGAACTGGGTGACGACTGGGACCCTGTACTACATTCGCTGAACACCTATCCGCCCCTGGCGATCCGGGTCAACACTTTGAGAACCGATGCGGATGCCCTCAAGGCACGGCTGAAGGAGGCGGGACACGATATGAGAAAAACCGGGATCGCCCCGGATGCCCTTGTCTTCAAGCAGAAGGTGAACGTGTTCAGGCTTCCAGAGTTCAGGAAGGGACTGTTCGAGGTCCAGGACCCGGCCTCTCAGCTTGTATCCATATTCCTCGGAGTGGAGCCCGGGATGAAGGTGGTCGATGCCTGTGCAGGGCAGGGAGGGAAGACGCTTCACCTCTCATGTTTGATGGAAGGCAGGGGCCGGCTTCTTGCCATGGACGATGTGGAATGGAAGCTCTCGGAATTGAAAAAGAGGGCGAAACGGGCCGGGGCCCGGAACATCGAGACGAGAACCGTAACCGGGACCAAGAGCTACAAGAGGATGAAAGGCACTTTCGACAGGGTGCTCCTGGACGTCCCCTGTTCCGGCCTGGGGGCCCTCAGGAGAAATCCTGACATCAAATGGTCATTGTCTGCGGAATCCCTGGAGAGGCTGAAAAATGTCCAGAGGGATATACTGACATCCTATACCCAGCTTGTGAAGGAAGGTGGCAGGTTCGTCTACTCCACCTGCTCGGTGTTGCCTTCCGAGGGAGAGGAGCAGGTCAGGTGGTTCCTGAAAGGGAAAGGAGAAGAATTCAAACTGGTGGAGGAAAAACGGACCAGGCCCGATATCGAGGGATTCGACGGGTTCTACATGGCCCTCGTCGAGAGGAGCGAGTGATCACTCAAGCAGCCGTTTTCTTGACCTGCGCATCATGAAGGATGCGGCAATGGCAACCAGGATGATGATGATCACGGCTATCACGAGGATCGCGATAACGACCGTGTTGTCCGAGTCAGTGGCGGAGGATGAGACATCGTCATCGGTGGTATCATCATCGTCCGTTGTGTCGTCATCGACAATATCGTCGTCCCCGGTATCATCATCGTCCGTTGTGTCATCATCGACGATATCGTCATCAGCGGTATCATCATCGTCGTCCACAGGTGGTTCGGGTTCATCTGATTCCCTTTCGACATCCAATGTGAGTGTGAACCGCTGCGGTTCAGCATAACCACCGTAGTCTTCCGCGGATACGGAATAGGCTGTTATCTCGATCCGGTAGTCCGTCAGGGATGTGGAAAGTGTCGTCTCGACGTCTATCTTGACGATGGACTCGGCAACAGGATCGACAGGAATATCAGATTCCGGGAGGATGACGTCCACATCCCTCGAGAGAAGCTCCCTGTCATTATCTATCTCGAGGCGGACGACCTCGTTGGTGTTTCCCTCGTTGATCACCAGTAGTTCGAAAGTGGCTATCTCTCCCCTTTCGGTCGAGATGTACGGGTTGTTGCATCCGAGAACCAGACCGAAATAAGGATCGACATTGATGATCGCCGTTGCGGTGGGAAGCGTCCCGCCAGTTACACCCGGGCTGTAGTTCCATCTACCCGAAACCTCAAGCTGGTATCCGCTGGAGGTATCATCCTTCATATGCGGGGTACCCACCGGAACCTGAACAGTGATCTCGAATGGAAGCTCACTAACGGTTGAATTGAACACAAGGGTCGGAGGGCTGGAAACGGGCCAGTCCTCGGCCTGGGGTATCAATGTGACAATGAGCTGCTGGATGTCGGGGGAATAGGGCATAACGGCTTCCACCATACCCGTGAATACCAGGATCCCATCGTTTCCCGGTTCCACCGATACATTCTGGCTGGCCTGGTCGATGGTGATGGTAATCGCAGGGGACCCCATAGCCGAAACCTCGTTATCGTTATCAAGGATCACCAGACCGGAGATCAGCAGAAATAATGCCATCGATATGGAAAGAGCGGTCCTCATCATCAGATCACCTCAGTTCAATTGCCATCTGGATTTTTATAATTATTGGCGGTATGATGGAGCTTTATTCGATAACATTCACCTTCACCTTCCTGCTCCCTGATCTTCTTATGAGGAAATAGAGGGCTCCCGGCACGATCACGAAGAGCAATATGATGCCTATGACCACCAGAGGGATCAGGATCGAGGATCCCCTATCACCTCCGGCATCGGTCTGCTCCGGTTCTTCGAGGGAAACCTCGTCATCAACCGTATCATCATCGTCTGGTACGGGCTCCGACTCCGGTTCAGGTTCGGCATCATCATCGTCCGGCTCGGGGTCGGGTTCGGGTTCCGGCTCGGGCTCGTCATCATCACCGTCTGGTTCGGGTTCGGGCTCCACATAGCTCTTTTCGGTCACAACATCAAGGAATATTGTCAAGGAAGTAGGGTCTGGGTTCTCGCCCAATTGTGCCATATAAGCGGACCATGCCTTTACCTCTATATCATAGGGACCATGGGCAGCGTAGCGGTCAACCTGGATAATTATACCTGTTTCAACGGTCTCGTTGTATTCGACCGATACCTTGCTATCGGACAGGTATACATCGATACCCCTGATGGCGAGATCCTCGTGATTGGCGATTTCCAGCTGGATCTCATCATCACCATTCCCGGTGTTCTTAACCAGAACGGATGTGTCCAACCTTTCATTGGCCAGGGCCTCTATGAAAGGTGTTTTGGTCTCAAGATCACAGGTGTAGTACTGTTTAATAAGGATAATGGCAGTCGCCGGTTCGCATTGCCCGCCTGTCATTCCTGGCTCGTAATGCCAGGTCCCTCCGACAGTAAGCGTATGGGATTCATCCGCAGGGGCCCCGATTGGAGCCTGAACGGAGATCGTGAACGACTGCTGTTTGACAGCTTTCGAGAAGGTCAGAGAGGGAGGGACCGATACCGGCCAGCTTCCAGCATCCGCTGACAGGTCCACCACCAGATACTGAATGTTCGGTGACCAGGGTACCTGGACGAAGACCGTTCCGGTGAAGGTTACTATGCCGTCCTGACCTGGGGCGACGTAAACTGTCTGCTTGGCCTGTGCGAGAGCTATGGTTATCTCGGGATCCCCAACGGCATCGACACCGCCCTGGGGGGTTAACAAAGCAGCTGTACCTGCAAGAAAGATCAGCAGTCCGATCAGAAGTGTTGTTTCCGGTCTCCCCATTTCTTCACCCATTACATGATTGGACAACCGCTTATTTAACTGTTCGAATCCCGAGGGGGATAGAACTACCAAACAATTTTATCCTGATTCTCGTTAGAGCATTCCATGGGCCCGGAAGCAGGATGGCAGTTCTGGATAGACAGGGGCGGAACCTTCACGGATATCATAGGAAGGGCACCCGACGGCAGCCTGAAGGTCCTGAAGCTCCTCTCCGAGGATAGGCAGAGATACAGCGATGCTTCCGTTCAGGGGATCAGGGAGATACTCGGACTCGTCCCCGAAGAATTCGTGCCCATCGATAAGATACATTCCATCAGAATGGGAACAACCGTGGGCACAAACGCTCTCCTCGAGAGAAAGGGCGAGAGATGCGCCCTCATCGTAAACGAGGGCTTCAGGGACATTCTCAGGATAGGATACCAGAACAGACCCGATCTCTTCGCCCTGAAAATAGAGCTTCCTTCAATGCTCTACGAGATGGCGGATGAGGTCCCTGGAAGGATCGATGTCAACGGGAAGGTACTGAAACCGCTCAATGAGGAGGCAGTGAGAAGCAAGCTTCAAAAGATCAAAGACAGAGGCATAGATTCCGTTGCGATCCTCCTGATGCATTCCTACAGGTTTCCGGCCCAGGAGAGGAAGGTCGCAAGCATCGCCCGTGAGATGGGTTTCAATCAGGTATCGGCCTCCCATGAAGTGGCTTCACTGATGAAGATCGTCGGGAGGGGTGACACCACCGTCGTGGATGCATATCTCTCCCCGATACTCCTGAGATACATCAAAGGTGTCAGGGACGATCTTGGTGACGATGGGAACCAACTGGACATTCTCTTCATGCAGAGTAACGGCGGTCTCGTGGATTCGACAATGTTCAGGGGCAAGGACTGCATACTCTCAGGGCCTGCCGGCGGGATAACGGGCGCTGTGAAGACCTCGAAGGAGGCGGGTTTCCGGAGGATCATTACCTTCGACATGGGGGGGACATCGACCGACGTGGCTCATTACAACGGGGAGCTGGAGAGATCCCTCGAAACAGAGGTCGCCGGTGTCAGGATGAGGGCCCCCATGCTCCTGATCAACACCGTGGCTGCGGGGGGAGGGTCGATCCTCCACTTCAGGGACGGAAGGTTCCAGGTCGGGCCCGATTCATCCGGTGCCGATCCGGGCCCGTCCTGCTACAGAAAAGGGGGCCCGTTGTCACTAACAGACTGCAATGTGATGCTCGGCCGGATACAACCGGACCATTTTCCAAGGGTCTTCGGACCGGACGGGGACGAGGCGATAGACACAGATGTGGTGAGACAGGGATTCAAGGACCTCGCTGCCAGGATAGAGGAGGGGACGGGAGTGAAAAAGTCCCCGGAAGAGGTGGCGGAAGGGTTCCTGAAAGTTGCCGTCCAGAACATGTCCCAGGCCATAAAGACAATTTCGGTACAGAAGGGATACGACGTATCCGGATATACCCTCTGCTGTTTCGGCGGCGCAGGGGGACAGCATGCATGCAGGGTAGCCGATTCCCTCGATATACGATCAATACTGATACATCCCTTCTCGGGCGTCCTATCGGCATTGGGAATGGGGCTTGCCGACAGAAGGACCATCAGGGAAAAGAGCGTGGAGCTCGAACTGTCCGTTGAGAACATGGAGAGGTTGGATCGTGAGGTCGAGACCCTGGGGAACACCGCAAGGTCGAAACTGGAGGCTCAGGGCATCCCCCCCGAAATGGTCGAGGTCCATCGGAGAGCCCATGTCCGCTACAGCGGAACGGATACCGGTTTTCCCGTCGATATGGGAAGCATCGATGAGGTCAAAGACCGGTTCGAGACCGTTCACAGAGAGAGGTTCGGCTTCCTGATGGAGGGACGAGACCTGGTAGTGGAGACCCTCTCCGCCGAGGCTGTGGGCAGGTCCGATATCGGAATGGATGTTCCATTGACAGGTAAAGGAGCCGAACCGATCCCGATCGGTGCGGCTCCCCTGTATCTCGAAGGAAAACAGTATCTTGCTCCCATCTACCACAGGGCCGCATTTTCCCCGGGAAACACCATGGAAGGGCCCGCCATCATCACGGAACCTACCGGAACAAACGTGATAGAGATCGGATGGGAGGCGGGGATCGATGAGAAACTGAACCTAATCCTCCGAAGGACCACGGAGAAGAAGAGGACACACGCTGCCGGGACCCGGGCGGACCCTGTCATGCTGGAGATTTTCAACAGGCTCTTCATGTCCATAGCGGAGCAGATGGGTTATTCGCTGGCGAACACGGCCTATTCCGTGAATATCAAGGAAAGGCTGGATTTCTCCTGCGCGGTTTTTGATGGCGCCGGTGGCCTCGTTGCCAATGCGCCCCACATACCTGTCCATCTCGGCTCCATGTCGGAATCCGTACAGGCTTTCCAGAAGGATCGAGGCGGGAAAATCGAAAAAGGTGAGGTCTACCTCCTGAACTCACCCTACAACGGCGGCACCCATCTTCCCGATATCACGGTGATATCCCCTGTTTTCATCGGGGAAGGTGTCAAGCCCACATTCTTCGTCGCAAGCAGGGGCCACCACGCTGACATAGGCGGTATAACCCCTGGCTCCATGCCTTCCGACAGCACCAACATCCACGAGGAGGGTGTGTTCTCACCGGGGATGGTGATCGTCGAGGGAAACGTTTTCCTGGAGGAAAGGGTCAGGGAGTGGCTGGGCTCCGGCCCTTACCCCGCGAGGAACCCAGATCAGAACATGGCGGATCTCAGGGCCCAGATCGCAGCCAACGAGAAGGGGATCAATGAGCTGAAAAGGATGGTATCGAGATACTCCCTCGAAACCGTGAAAGCCTATATGGTTCATGTCCAGAGGAATGCTGAAGAATCCGTCAGAAGGGTGATCGACGTTCTGAAGAACGGCAGTTTCGAGGTCGAAATGGATGACGGCCACATGATCGATGTCTCGATCTCCATAGATCACGGGAACAGGAGCGCGGTCGTTGACATGGCCGGAACCTCGCCGCAGGTAACAGGCAACTTCAATGCTCCCGAAGCCGTCTGCCGGGCTGCCGTGCTGTATGTTTTCAGGACACTGGTGGATAACGATATCCCCCTCAACGGCGGCTGTCTGGTCCCCATCGACATCAGGATTCCGGAAGGCTCGATGCTTTCACCCTCGTATCCGGCAGCAGTGGCAGCGGGCAATGTGGAAACATCGCAGAACATAGCCGATGCACTCTACGGCGCCCTCGGAGCTCTTGCCGGGTCTCAGGGGACAATGAACAACCTGACGCTTGGAAACGACCGTTTCCAGTATTACGAGACGATCTGCGGAGGTACAGGGGCCGGACCGGATTTCAACGGAGCGGACGCGGTCCATTCCCATATGACCAACACCAGGATAACGGACCCCGAGGTCCTCGAGCACCGTTTCCCGCTGATACTGGAGGAGTTCTCCATGATCGAGGGAACGGGTGGAGAGGGGAAATATCACGGGGGATGCGGCGCAAGGAGGAGGATCAGGGTCCTTGACCATATGACATCCTCGCTCCTTTCATCTCGTCGGAGAATCGAGCCCTTCGGGATCAACGGAGGGGGGAAAGGGAGATGCGGCAGAAACTACTGCATCAGGCCTGACGGGAAGAGGGTGGACCTCGAGGGCAGGGACCGGATGGACCTTGCACCCGGGGATGTGCTCGTGGTGGAGACCCCCGGCGGAGGGGGGTCAGGTCCATCCCGGAGACAACATATCGACGATAATGATCCGGGGATCAAGCCACCGCATCCATCTTCGAGGACATCGTGATATCCTTATCCATCCTGATATCCACCTTTATGCTCAAGGATATTCTCCTCGAACCCTCCCCGGAAACCGCATCCACACCGGCCTTTGCCGCCTCGAATATCTCTTCGAGGCTCTCCGCCTCGACGACCGTCCCCATGGGGGTGACCTGGTGGGGTATCCCCGTGGACCTGATCGCCTCTATTGCCTTTTTCACGTGACGGGAGAGGGAAGGACCCCCGTCCATAGGGGAAATTATTAAAAAACCTATATACATAGCTATACTCCCGGATTTAAAAAAACAAAGGGGATATAAAAAGGATTTTATAATATAGGTTGATAACCGGCCGGAGCCATAAAGTGGGGTGATACATTGGAGGCCAACAGTTTCAAGGTGTCCGCGGAGATACTCCAGAAGAATGCCATGAAGGCATCCATCAGGGACTTGAATGCAGAGTTCCAGATGAAAGGAGGAAAGGTCACCCCCTCGAAAAAGGGCGATACATACCAGCTCTCACATCCCGATGACAGATACCTCGAGGAGTTCAGGATAAGACTCCTCCGGGAGCTGGGTCTCATCGAGGAAAAGGACATTCCGAAGGAGCTGCAGGGTACCAAGGGCCCCCCCCCGAGATACGGGGACAAACACCAGCTTAGAAGAGGCTGGAACGTCCGCAGCGAGAAGGAATTCAATCAGGGCATATACAACAAGGAGGACTTACGTCCTCCCGAAGGCGATCATTACAGGAGCAACGGGAGGGATCAGCCCTTCGAGGACCGCAGGGGTGGAGGCTACAACAGGGAGCCCGGCAGGGAGAGACCTCGATCCGACCATGGAGGATCCGGGGACAGGCCCCAATATGATCACAGGGGCCACGGGGACAGACCTCCCTTCCAGAGGGATGAGAGGAGAGACAGACCCAGGTTCGACCAGAGAGGCTCAGGGGAAAGGCCGCATTACAGGGAACGTCCCGGAAACCGGGAAAGCCCCCCTCGATCAGGACCGGAAGATGGTGAAAAGGAAGATGAGGTCGGCACCAAGTCCTTCGAGGAGAGGTGGGGCAACATCGATGAGTTCATGACCCTGATAGAGGATGCGGTCAAAGACGGTGCTGTGGACGACGGACAGATCATCAGGTTCGCTTACTCCCGGGAGATGGATGAGGAGAAGATCAAAAAGCTCAAGAAGATCCTCTGGGACAATCGCTGCCGGGGCCCGAGGGAGAAGTGTCCCCACGGGAAGAAGAAGCTCAGGTTCGAGGACATGATGAAGGTCTGCTCGGGCAAGGTCGATGGATGGCAGAACATAGATTCACCCTTCATGAAGTTCCTTGACCTCTGGAACCGCAACATGGAGGAGACATACGGACCCTTCAGGGACAGGGAAGTCGAGGTGGAAGGGAAGATAAGCTCCTTCAAGCCTGTTTACAGGAAGGGGCACGAGCATCTCAAGGTCCTTATCTATGACACAATGGTGAAGATCAATGGCTCCGATGACGAGCCCCGGAGTACAAGGAAGCTCTGGTTGAAGCTTACCCTAAAGGAGTACAAAGATCTACTCAAGGATGAGAAACTGAACATCGAGGATACGATCCGGGTCAGGGGTAAATGTATCTATGACAGGTATTTCTTTGACTACTGGGTGGTGGAACCGGAGTCCATAGATATTCTCGGCAAAGGGGACGGAGAGGCCATAACCGCACTGCAGCCATGATTCAGAGAACCTCTCCCATGAAAGCCACATGCTCCGATCCGACCATTCCATGAACGACCCTTATTCTATGATTTCCCTCGGAAAGCTCCAGGGAACCTTCTCCGGATGCCAGTGTCATGGCAAGGGGCGGGTCAAGGGACAGAAAACCCCCTTTTTCCCCGTCCAGTGCATACCGGGCGAGATACCGGTCCGGCCCGGAACCGTTCAGAAACCCCCCTATCACCACATTGTCGAGCCTGCAAGTCCCCCAGGACCTCAGCTCGATATCGATCTCCATGGTGCTGCCCGGACCCGAGTTGATCACATCCTCGACGACGTGGAGGAGGTCCATTATCTCGCCTTCAACCTCCGATTCGGTCATGTTCCTCGACAGGTCCCCGTAGGCTCCCCACATCGCCGGAACGGCAAGAGAGGTGAGCACCGCGGCTATCATCAACCGGACCGGAATATCGGACATTCCGGAATCTGATACACTCGATCCTCGCATACTGGATAACCATCCACCTAAAAGGTATAAAAATATTGAGGGCTCCTTTATCAACGGGCGATATCCGTCCAGGGGCCAAGACCCGTTTCCAGAGAGTTGTCCAGCAGTGCCCTGAGAGCTTCGGGGTCCGGAGGGGGGCCCTGTTGCGAGGGTGGGGAAGAGGCGGATCTCGAGATGAAGGCGAACCTGACTGTCCGGATCGAGGGTTCCCACAACATTCCTATGGATACCTCCTCACCTCTTCCGAAGGCCATGGAAACGATCCTCTTCACTTCCTCAGTGGACATGCTCTCCGGGACCATCATGGAGACCACCGCTGGTGCCTTCATTGCAAGCTCACTGCAGGGAGAGGGGAGCTCCATTGTTCCGATCTCGAAGGGACCGCCGTCCTCCCTCAGCCCTTCCCATGCTCCGGATGGGATGTGAAAGGGGCCTGACCTTTTCGAGGCCCTGAGGATCATATCCACGGGCTCGTTGATACCGAAGGGATCTCTCTGTCCGGATCCCTCCGTCTTCTCTTCCATGATGATCCCGGGTCTGAGAGGTCCATCCAGCAGGATCGAGGCCAGTTGGAGCGGGTCCATGCCGCCCTTGACCTGTTCGGGACCGTGAAGGAGAATGTTGAAAAACGGCATCCCCACCTTTGACAGAAGCTGGCTTAGCTCCACGCTCCCGGCCAATCCCGTTGATCCGGAGCATGAGGATACCATCATGACAAGGGGTCTCCCGATGATGATCGGGGCGATCTCTTCCAGGTCGACCCTGAAACAGGCCCGGGCAAGGTTCATGTTCCCTCCGGTGCCCTCCCCCCTGACCAGTCTCGAACCCACCGTGATCAACCTAAGATCGGGATATCTCTCTTCTGTTCTCGAATCGGTGTCAAGGGCCATGATCTGGTATCCATCGGACCCCGGGAAGAAGGATACCGCCCGGGCGCCTCCCCCTCCTATTCCAAGCAGAAGCGGCATCTGTCCTGGCACTGGTGAGCCGTCGGTCCAGTTCACGGCGGAGCAACGGCATGAAGATAGAAGTAATTTTCCGGGCCACCTCATATCAGGGAGCTTATCTGTTGGCCAAGGTCCTCGGCTGAAGTTACACCCACATGTGTGTCGATGATCACTCCGGACCTGTCGAGGACGAACATCGTTGGAATTGACCTGGCGCTGAAATATTCGTTGAACCGTTGGTTCGACAGGGCGAATATCCAGTCCGCTTCCGGGTACAGTGCCCTGAACTCCCTCACCTGGTTAGCCCTCTCCTGAAGGTCCGTGTCGACCGAGAGTATCACGAGGTCGCTCGCTGAATAGGAATCCTCAACCTCGATGAGCTCCTGCATCTGTAGATGGCAGGGCTCGCACCATGTTGCGAACATGTCTATTATGATCACCTTGCCAGTGTACCTCTGGAGATCTATCATTCCTCCGTCCAAAGATTCTATGCTCACCGTCAGATACTGAAGTTTGGAGTCAATTGGTCCATTGCTCCCGTTTCCATCGTCATCGCCGGTCCCGTTTCCGCTGTCGTCCTGTTCCGGGTTCTGCACCAGGTAGAGGGCCAAAGACGAGAAGAGAAGAACAAGGATGACCCCGATCACGATCACCGGAGCATAAGGGAATTTCTCATTGTCTTTATCCTTCTTCGAGGCTCCGGAAACCCTTTTATCGCTCCTTCCATTGGCGGAGCCCTTGCCGCTCCTTGCCTTCATCTTCTCCGCGTAGGACTTTCCCATGAACGTCTATCATTCTATCTGATACATATTGGTTAAGGTAAACATGTCAGGGTGTCTCCCCGTATTCCGGGGATGCGAGACCTTCACAGGACCCTTTTGAACCATTTCTCAAGGATGGAGAGTGGCAGTCTTATCATCGTGGGTCTCCCGTGGGCGCAGTGGAGGGGGACCTCGCATCGGAGCAGGTCCATGATCAGGTCCTCCATCTCCTTCAGCGAAAGGCCGTCATGGGCCTTTATCGCTCCTCTGCAGGCGGTAAGGGCTATGAGCCTTTCCTTCAAGGGAAGGTCCCCGGGCTGGAATTCCATATCCGGTGGAGAGCAGCCCTCGTGTGATTCATTTCCGGTGAGAAGGTCCCCAATCACCGTGTGTGCCTCTGTTCTTCCCATGAACCTCGGAAGACCCCTGATCACGATGCAGCCTTCACCGAAGGGCTCGATCAGGAAACCCAGCTCCTTCAATCCCTGTGCCATTTCCCCGAGATTCTCCATGGAAACCGGGTCGAGCTCGAGGTGGATGGGCTCCAGAAGCTCCTGGATCCCGGTGTTTCCCTGATTGTATCTTCTCTTGAGCTCCTCGAGCCTGATCCTCTCATGGGCAGCGTGCTGATCGATGAGAAGCAGATCGGGACCGATCTCGCACAGGATATATGACCTGTCGAGCTGCCCGATTATCCGGACCCTGGACCCGGATGCATCCTCGGGCAGAGCAGGCGGAAGCCTCTTGACACCTTCGACCACCGGGACCTCGCCCCAGGGGTTGGTATCTGTCTCCATGGGCCTGATCTCTCCCTCCATCAGGGGCACCTGAACGGGGGAGCGGTCTATCCTGAGACCACCCTCCGGAGCGCGATACAGTTCAGGCGGAGGGCGGGGATCCGGGGTTTCCCGGAACTTGTCCCGTGAGAACTTCTTGGCCGATGAAAAAAGGGCAACGGTGACTGCGGATTCAAGGGCGTTTTGGACCTCCCCCTCGTTGCTGAACTTGATGATGTCCTTTGTCGGGTGAACGTTGACGTCGAGTTGGTCCATGGCGATATCCAGCATGACAACGGCAAGGGGGAATCTTCCCTTCATCAACCTCGAGCCGTAACCCCTCTTTATGGCTTCGATCAGTGATCTGTTCCTCACAACCCTTCCATGCACGGAGAGAGTGATCCCTCCGGAATTTGACCTGGTATCCCACGGAAGGGAAACGAGCCCGGATATCCATATGGGGCCCTTCACGCTCACGGGCAGGTCCAGCATGGACCTTGCAGTCTTGACCCCGAAGACAGCGGCGACCCTCTTCCTGAGCTCCGTGGTCGGGGGGCTATTTATCCGCTCCTCCCCGTCCACCTCCATCACGAAGCCCACCCTGGGTCTCACCATCATTATCCTGCTCAGGATGTCGATGCATCTCGCCTTTTCAGCGTTAACCGTTCTCATGAACTTCTTTCTGGCCGGGACGTTCTCGAAGAGGTCCGTCACGGTTATCGAGGTCCCCTCGGGACAACCGGCGGTCTCGATGGAGAGCATCCTGCCCGCGGAGACCATGACCCGGCTGCCCGTTTCCTCGGGGGCCCCTCGCTCACGGGTAACGACCTCGACCTGGGACACTGCACCTATGGATGCCAGCGCCTCTCCCCTGAATCCAAGGGTATCCAGTCTCTGCAGGTCCCCGATGTCATTGATCTTGGATGTGGTGTGCCTGGTGAAAGCTATCTCCACATCCTCCCTGCTCATGCCGATCCCGTCATCGACAACCGTGATCCTGCGAAGCCCCCCTCCGTCTATCTGGACCCTGATACTCGAGGCACCGGCATCAAGGGAGTTCTCCACAAGCTCCTTGATCACGGAGGACGGGGACTCGACCACTTCCCCTGCCGCTATCTTGTTGACCGTGCCCTGGTCGAGAACACGGATCCTCCTTGGCATCCATGGGTGAAGGTAGGGAGAAATATTAAGGATTTCCAGTCTTTGGGGGCCTGATCATGTCAGGTGAGCACGATAAGCACATTCTTGGCCTCGAGGACCTCACCCCCGAGGTGGCGGCCCACATGAAGGGGCTGGGCATAACCGAAGCCACGGGGCCCCAGAAGCTTGCCATCGGCCCAATTCTCGAGGGGAAGGACGTTCTCCTGATAGCACCCACGGGTTACGGCAAGACCGAAGCCACCTTTGCACCGCTGCTTCAGAGGCTTGTCGAGAACAGGGAGAAGGGGATCGGTATCCTATATATCGCCCCTCTTAGAGCCCTGAACAGGGACATATGGGAGAGGATCAGGTACTGGTGCGAGGACCTTGACCTGACCATCGGTGTTCGGCACTCCGACACGACCCGGTCCGAGAGAGCCAGACAATCCAGGAAACCCCCCGATGTCCTGGTCACCACCCCGGAGACCCTTCAGATCATGTTCACCGGTTCGAAGCTCAGGAAGGGGCTCGAGACGGTGAGGGCGGTGATCATCGACGAGATCCACGAGGTCTACGGGGACGAGAGGGGTGCTCAGCTCGACTTCGCACTTTCAAGGCTCGACAGGATCACAGGAAGAGGGGTCCAGAGGATCGGACTCTCGGCAACGATATCCAATGCTATTGATGTGGCATCTTTCCTGGGGGGCCCGGACAGGAAGGTGGAGGTCATCAAGGGCCTATGGTTAAAAAAATATTCCTTCCTGGTGGATTCACCCGCGGCAACGGAGGAGGATCGGGAGACCGCGAGAGAACTGGGATGCTCGACGAAGGTCGCCTCTTCCATCAGGAGAGCATGGGAGCTGCTGCAGGACGTGAGATCCAGCCTGATCTTCGTGAATTCAAGGGACCTCGCCGAGGCCTTCACCACCAGGTTGAAGGCCTACGATCCGGAGCTTCCGGTTGGCATTCACCACGGATCGCTCTCCAAGGAGGCCAGGGAAGACATGGAGCACAGGTTCAAGCAGGGTGAGCTGAAAGCCCTGGTCTGTACCTCCTCCATGGAGCTCGGAATGGACATCGGGGTTGTTGATCTCGTGATCCAGTTCAAGTCCCCCAAGGAGGTGTCGAGGCTCCTCCAGAGGGGCGGAAGAGCGGGGCACAGGGCGGGTGACGTTTCAAGGTGTGTCATCCTTGCCACCGAAACGGATGACGTGATCGAGGCCGGGGTCATAGCCTATCTGGCCGAAAACGGGAAACTGGAGAAGAGATGGGCAAGAAAGAACATTCTATCCGTACTTGCGAACCAGGTCCTTTCCATGTCCGTTGCCGAGAAGGACTTCTCGCTCGGGGACCTGCATGAGATCTCCCGGAGGACCTACACATTCCGGGACATGAAACCGGAGAGGATCGAGGAGATCGTGAAGTTCCTGAACGATTCGAGGGTCCTGTTCTACGACGAAGAGGATAGGATGGTATACGGGGGACGGAGGTCCAGAGAATATTTCTTCGAGAACATCTCCATGATACCCGATGAGAGGGTGATGCTTATTCGGGACCTGTCAACCAGGATGGTGATAGGATCGCTTGACATGGACTTTGTCCTTTCAAATCTCGAGCCCTATTCCAGGTTCATCGTGAGGGGGCAGCCGTGGAGGGTGGTTGACATAGGGGACGAGGAGATCATGGTCGAGCCCGTCACCGAGCTCGGACCGGTGCCGGCATGGTCGGGCTCCGATATCCCGGTACCCTGGGAGGTCGCAAGAGAGGTTGCCGTTGTCAGGAAGGATGTGGTCAGATGGCTGAAGGGAGAGGCGAAAAAGGCCCCCGCCCTCGACAGGCTGAAACTGACCGATGATGCCCGGGAGATGGTGATAGAGCAATTGAGGGAGATGGTTGAGGAGGGGTTCGAGACACCAGATATCGACACGGCCACGGTGGAGATCGGAATGGAGGGTGCTGTCATCGGCCTCTGCGGCGGGACCAAGGTCAACGAGACGGTGGGAAGGATTCTGGCGTCACTGCTCGGGGCAAGGTACGGGGCAAGCGTAATTGTCGACTACGACCCCTACAGGATCATGCTCATGGGGGACCTGAGGATCAAGGCTTCTGACTTAGAATGGGCCATGAACAACTTCCCCACATCGGACATGTCGAGAATGGTCCCCGTGCTGCTCAGGAACTCCCCGCTACTTCGATGGCAGATGCTCCACGTAGCCAAGAAGTTCGGGGTGCTCGGGTCCGGGGTGGACCCGGCGAAATTTCCCCTGAAACGCCTCCTTGCCAGATGGAAAGAGACGGTGATAATGGAGGAGGCGGTGGACAAGATCATGCACGAGAGGCTCGACATACATCATTCGAGGAGGGTCATGAAGGACCTGGATTCCGGAAAGATACGGATCAAGGTACAGAGGATCTCGCCCCTCTCCATGTCAGGGTCGAAGGCGAGAGGGGAGTTCATGTCCCCCGAAGGGGCCGGGAGGGAGGTCATCGGCTCCGTAAAGGAGCGGTTGATGACCGCCGCTGTTCGCCTGACATGCATGAACTGCGGTGCGTCCTTGAGAGGGACCGCGGAGAGAGCGAAGGAGATCGTGGGATGCCACAGGTGTGGCTCGAGAATGCTCGCACCGCTGCCTGCGGGCGATATCAAGACCAAGATGGCGGTGGATAAGGGCCTGCAGAAGAAGAGGCTGACAGCGGAGGAGAGGAAGCGTTTCGAGGCTGCGGTGATGGCAGCCGAGCTGTTCTCATCATACGGCTACAGAGCGGTTCTCTGCATGGCTGCCCGGGGGGTGGGGCCCAAGACAGCGGGGAGGATACTCGAGGTCCTCTACGACGACGATGATGAGCTCGTCCGCAGGATCTTCCGAGACGAGGTGAAGTTCGCGAGGACCAGAAGGTTCTGGGATTGAACTATACCGATATTTATATGTAAATAACTGCCCTTATTATTCCTGATCACATTCGGGAATGAACAGGAGAGTATATTGGAATGAGACATGGGAAGATATATAGAGAGGATATTCTCCTTTTGTATATTGATCTCATGGATAGTAAGGATATTGATATTGCCAGGATCAGTGATCGTTTTCAAATAAAGGAGAATACAACTCTAAAATATTTCAGGGAAATGGTCAAAAGTGGAGCGATCCGATACAATAGGAATGATATCGGGATCAACATGTAATAGTAAGGTATTCAAGGAACCCCTGATCCATCTCGGTATGGGTCGTTCATGCGGCCCATATCTTTTAATATTTGCTGGAAACTGATATGATCATATAAAGGCAGGAGGGTGGAAATGATGAAGGGTACATCTTTGATCACAATTATTCTGATAGGTATCTTGGTGATCCCTCAGGCTGTTGCTAATTATAATGCGGAGGAAGCCAGAGATATGGAATATGATCCATCAGATACCCCGGCCATCGGTTCCACGGGTGAACCTATATGGCCCATGGAGAACGGAAATCCGAAGCGCAACGGAACGAGTGTCTTTTCATTCGGAGACAATCCGGGAAAGATAAAGAAAACCTTTACTCAGGAATTACATACATCTCCGGTGATCGACTCGGAAGGTGTCATTTACTAAGGTGATACAGATTCATCTTTCTATGCGATATATCCCAACGGAACAACGAAATGGCAGAATACACAGGGGCGGGCGCTCTACACCGCAGCGATACAGAAGGACGGTTCCATATTATTTATCAACCAATCCAGATCATTGAAATGCCTCTTCTCATCGAACGGTACAACCAGATGGGAGTTATCCAATATCAGTTATTGGTACAATACACCTATCATTGATAATAACGGGACTATTTTTGTTCGGGGTGCGTATCTGAACAACGAAACATTATTCGCATTGAATCCAGATGGTACCGAAAAATGGAATTTCTCAATGTATTACGGAGTGGAACTTATCGGGTACGGTCAATACTCGTCGCCGGCAGTTGACGAAAACGGCATCGTGTATATTGGTTGCACCAATTATTCATCTTCCATCAAAAGGGTATCCTCTTTATGTGCGATCTATCCCAATGGAACGTTGAAATGGGAGAAACAGATGATGGAAGCACCAATAACCACACCTTCTATTGGACATAATGGCACGATATATGTCATACAATTCACAAATCTTTATGCCTTCGATCCAGGTGGAAATGAATTTTTCAATTATTCATATGATACATTATGGTCATTAACAGCCACTCCCATTATAGGTCCTGATGGCACTGTCTATCTCGGAGGGTCATATCATTCTCCATATGGTTCTATTTGTGCTGTTGATGAGAATGGAAAATTCAAATGGCAATATACAACGGATTGGGCTATCAACACTGCCGGAACTGTCAGCAGAGAAGGTATACTCGTTTTTTCAGATAAAGAAAACCTATATGCTCTCTCGTCAGGTGGTGCGCTGATATGGAAGATTAGTATGTCTTCCAGCAGATACAATACTCCTGTTTTGCTCTCTGACGGAGAAATATCATTCAAATCATTCATTATCGGGAATACACCTCCAACTCCACCAAGGATTAAAAGCGTCTACAGCGGGGATTGCTTTATCAACATTTCATGGGAACCTCCGCTTGACGATGGTGGCGACCCGGTATATGAATATCAGATATTCAGGGGCACCTCATCGGGTGACACCTCTTTTCTTACTTCGGTTGACGATGATACACTTTTCATGAATGATACGGATGTCGAGATCGGGATCAGGTACTACTACTGTCTGGCAGCGGTGAACAATGAAGGCAGATCAGAATCCACCAGTGAGATCTCGGCGATGCCATTGGCGAGACCGGACCCTCCCATGAATGTATCGATAAATATTACGAAGGATTATATCCTGATCTCCTGGGATCCTCCGGAAGATGACGGAGGTGCCAGTTTATCGGCATACGACCTATACCGGGGAACCGATATCGATAGTATAGAATATTTCAAGAGGATAGATGTTATCAAGAACTCGTATCAGGACAGGGAGATCAAGATCGGGGAAACATACTACTATTACATCACGGCAACCAACATTGTCGGGGAATCAATGCCTTCCGACATAGTGTCTGCGACCTACAGGACCGCACCAACTTCTCCAATGAATCTGACATGTGTTTCCGGGAACGGGTTCATACATGTTTCCTGGCTTGAACCCGCGAACGACGGCGGGTCACCCGTTATACGATATCAGGTCCGTAGAGGATCGGTAATTGTCCAGAATGAGGTGGTTGCGGAACCGAATGCCGATGTGTTGGAATACAACGACACTTCTGTTACAAACGGAATAACCTACACCTACAACGTCACCACCGTTTCGGATGTTGGGATCTCACCACCCAGCGATCAGATATCCGCAACTCCGATGACATTCCCGCAGCCTCCTCTGAACTTGACCGTAGAGCCCGGGAACGGATACGTCAACATCTCCTGGGAGCCCCCCCTTGACAATGGCGGTTCTCACATACTGTATTACTACCTGTATCGCAGCGGGAGCGGGGTGAAGGATATGGAGATAGAGATACCCGCAGGAGCTGATTTGAAGTATCGCGATATGGATGTTGTGAACGGTGAACTCTACAATTATTCCATATCCGCCGCGAACCTTGTGGGCGTATCGGATATCATCGGGCCCCTCCAGGCAATGCCAAAAGGAATATCCACACCCCCCGCAAAGATCTCTGTTCTATACGGGTCCTGTTTCGTTCATATCTTCTGGGAGCCTCCTCTTTCCGACGCAGGTTCATCTATAATCGGATACGTTGTCTATCGTGATAATGTTAATATCTCGGAGACGGGCTCAAATGTATTGGAGTTCAATGATACAGATGTTGTCAATGGTATAACGTACTCGTATTACGTGACAGCTCTGAACGGCATCGGTGAATCCGTGAAGTCGGAAAGTGTGTGGGGTTATCCTTTCGAGCTGCCTGTTGAGACCGATCCTCCGACCCCGCCGAGGGACCTCACTCTGGAGGAAGGTGAAGATACCATAACGCTCAGCTGGAGCGTACCGGAGGATGACGGTGGGATCGAGATAACCGGATACAGTATATATCGGAGTCTCAGGGAGGACGGTCAGTTCGAAGCCGTTGATACTGTATCCTCATCCGAACTGTCCTGGACCGATGATACTATTGTATTCGGTCGTGATTATTTCTACTACGTTACCGCTTTCAACGATGTTCACGAGAGCGGTCCGTCGAACAAGGTGAGCGGGAACCTCGAGGGTCATGTGGGAGATGACGATGATGACAACGGAAAAGAAGTGAACTGGCTTCTTATCGTGATCCCTGCTGTCCTGATAATACTTTTACTGCTCGGTATTGGAATGTTCCTGATATACCGGAGAGGAAGAAAGGATGAAAACGAGGATGAAATGAGCTCTAAGGACACCGAATACGAGCCTCCCCCCTACGACTTCGACACGATACAGAACGAACCACTGATGGCTGCCCAGGATATTGGAGAAACGGACTGGGAGTAGGGGTATACTGTTCTTCATGGCGGTCTCTATCCTGGAAGTCCTCTACGACGACGATGATGAGCTCGTTCGCAGGATCTTCCGAGACGAGGTGAAGTTCGCGAGGACCAGAAGGTTCTGGGATTGAACGCATGATCGGTGCCGGGCTGATTTAATTACCAAATCCCCATTCCACCTGGATGAGCGCGTTTTTCGGAGAGCTTGGCGGATTGGCGGCTTCCGTTTTCTGGGCCATCTCATCCACGCTGTTCACGCTTGGAGGCAGAAGGCAGTCCCATCAGGCTGTCAATTCGATAAGGCTTCTCGGTGCCACGGTGATGCTCGCCGTTTCCCATATGTTCCTTCTCGGCACCATACTTCCGGATGAATCCCTCTACGTCTATCTCATGCTCGGGCTCTCGGGTGTCATCGGACTCGCCCTGGGCGACGGACTGCTGATGTGGGCCCATGTCACCATCGGACCGAGGCTCTCCATGCTCATCATGTCCATGGTTCCCATCGTGACGACCACGGTGGCCTGGTTCCTTCTGAACGAGACCATAGAGCCCCTGAAGATCGTTGCCATACTGGTCACTGTTGGCGGGGTCTCGTGGGTGGTCCTCGAGAGGAACAGGAACAAGACCATGTTCAAGGTCACCGTGTTCGGGATCCTTCTCGGGGTAGGCGGGATGCTGGGACAGGCAATCCAGCTGTTGATAGCAAAGGGGGCCATGGACCAGATGACGGGTTCGAACCCGGCCCTTTCGGCCACCTACATCAGGATACTCTGGGGAACCGGGGCGATCTGGCTCGTATCGTTGAACCGCTACAGGATGCGAAAGACGCTTGATGCTTTCAAGGACCGGAGGTTCATGACGCTGACAATGCTCGGAACCACGGTGGGCCCGTTCCTCGGGGTCTGGGCATCGTATGTCGCCATCGAATACGCACCAATTGGGATCGCCTCGACACTGATGGCGCTTGCTCCCCTGTTCATGATACCCACATCCTATCTGGTGTTCAAGGAAAGACCGACGCTCAGGGCGATAATAGGAACCTCGATAGCCCTTGCCGGGGTGGGTGCGATCTTCATCCTGTGACGGGGTTCAGACGTATACCTTTGACACATAGGGTGATGTGAACAGATGCACCAGGGCCCCGTATGCGGGGATGAACTTCAGGGGATCCCCCACCTCCGGTGAACCTTCTGTCATCTGCAGTAGCAGATGATCGGACGACCCGCCGAGGACCACGATATCGTCCCTCATCGGGGTCAGGTCCTCGAGGATGGCATCCTGGCGTCCGACCGCCGCAATTCCCCGGATGATCTCCCCTCTGTCCTCGAAATCCGGGGTCTCCCCGAAGGCGTTCTGGGATATCGTCCCGTCGGGGACCGAGGGCTTCCGCTTCCTCTCGATCAGCTCCGCTTCAAGTACGAAAGCATCCTGGCTTGTTCCGGGTATGGGGGTGCGGTTGACGGTCTCCAGTCCGAGAAGGATCCCCTCACCTATCCGCAGATTGTTCGTCCTCGAGCTTTCATGCCGCTCCATCAGAAGAGGGATATTGGCCGAGTTCCCCCCCGATATCATCTCGAGCTCGACGCCAAAAACGTCCTCCATCTCCCCGACAAGGTCCTCGAACTCCCTTACCTTCTCTTCCGTGGGGACGACACCCCCGAAGCAGGCAAGGTTCATTCCGAGGCCGTGCAGCTTCAGGCCGTGGAGATCTTTCACCACTTCCAGAACCCCGGGGAGGTCCTCACGGCGGATGCCTTCCCTGAGGTCCCCCATCTCCACCATGAGGACGACCCTGTGCTCCTTTCCGAGAGGAACGGCCTCCATGGAGAGGGCCTTCAGGACCCCTATCTCGGAGTTGAGGGAGATATCGGCATGCTGCACCACCTCCCTGACCTCGCTCCGCATGGGGGTCCTCAGAAGCATCATTTCCGCTCCGATACCCTGGGCCCGGAGCCTCTTTATGTTCTGTATACGGGATTCTCCGATCGAGGAGACGCCTCCTTTAAGCATTGCGAATGCCACGTTGGGGTCTCCGCAGGTCGCCTTGGTCACACCCGTAATCCCGATCCCTCTCTCTGAGGCCATATCAACAATGGTCCTTGTGTTCCGCTCTATCTTCTCAACGTCTATCAGTATCCTTGGAAATCCGTCCAATATCGAAAGCCTCCGTTAAAAAATCGGTGATGTGGTCTTTGACCTTCAGCATCTCATCTATATTCACATACTCGTTGGGAGAATGTATGTTGCCGCCCCCGGGCCCGTAGACCACGGTGGGGATCCTCGCCCTTGCTCCGAAGAGATTGAAGTCGCCAACCGAGCTGGTCGTGAAGAGACATCTCTTCTGGCTCTTTCCATACGTGGAGGGCGGGACATGACGAAGGAACATGTCCAGGTACCTCGAGGATTCGAAAAGGTACGGCCTGTACTCGAGCTCGGGGGACGGGGAGTAGCGCTTTTTGATCTTCACCTTGGACCTGAGCTTCAAGGACCTTGCAATTGTCTGGATCTCCCTGAGTGCCTTTTTCTCGTCCTCCCCGAGGGTCAACTGCCTGTTCACGAGCAGTTTGCATTGGGAAGGCACCGTGAAGGACTGGTCTCCCCCGTCCACGTTAAGTACCACGTAATGCCCCCTCCCCATCTTGATGTTGGAGAACAGGTCGAATCTCGTTAGCTCTGTTATGAAGCTGGATGCGTCGTGGAGAGCGTTTATTCCCTGGGACGGATGAGAGGCGTGGGAAGCCTTCCCGAAGAACTCGATCTCGAAGAGGACCCTCCCCTCCGCCCCGACGATCACGACCGGGAAACTCGATCGGTGGATCCTTTTGTGAACGAGACAATGGTCGTGGATGCCCAGAAGCGGTGAGGGCTCCGGGTTTATGACGAGATCGTAACAGGACATGTCAAGCTCGTTCAGGAGCGCATCCGTTCCGAGTGAATAGGGAGCTTCCTCGCCGAACACGCAGCTCAGGACGAGCTCTCCGTTGATGTCAGGGGCTTTTCCTGCTATCTCCATGAACGATGAGATGGCAGAAGCGCATCCTCCCTTCATATCCGCGGCCCCGAGCCCGTATATCCTGCCGTCACACTCCTTTGCGGAGAAGGGAGAATCGAACCAGCCGTTCCCGGGATCCACCGTGTCCAGGTGGCAGTTGAGCATGATCCTGGGCCCCTTTCCGTTTCCCGTACTGGCATAGATGTTCCTGAAATCGGAATATTCCAGGTATCTGCTCTTTTCACCTTTCCAGACGGGGCCCGCGTGGACTTCCTTCAGGAGATCAAAGACGAGATCGTATATCTCCGTCCCGCTGCCAGAGGTGCTGGGTGTCGATACAAGCTTCTTTGCCAGCTCCACCGTATCTATATCGTGATCCTTACCCGTCAATGGCTCACCCTTCCGGGCCCGTGTAGAGCATCCTGTAGTATTTTCTCTTCAGTCCCATCTTCTCGTAGAGCTTTATGGCCCTCTTGTTGTCCGTTTCCACATGCAGGGACAGGGAGCCGCCGGATAGCTCCACGGCTTTCTGCATGAGCTGTGTCGCTATACCCATCCCCCTGAGGTCCTTCTTCGTGGCTATGTAGGAGAGATGATAATGTGGAAAGAAGTTTTTCCAGTTGGACCTTGAAAGGACCGTTATTCCGACAAGGTCCCCCCTGTCAAAGGCGCAGATGACGAACCCCTTCTCGAAGGCGTTGTCCGTGGCTTCTTTGATCTCCTCCATGGGGTCGCTGAACTGAACCAGCCAATTATCCAGGACCTTCAGGAATTCGTCGTAGGGTACATCGAGGTTCTCCTTCTTCACTAGCTTGAGCTCGATGTCGACCTTTCCGTCGTTGAGGATGATCACATGAGTTCCCTTCTCCATACTTCCCTCCCTTGCCTCCCTGATGAAGGCTGCCATTGGGTAGAAGTTGGGCACGGTGAACCTTATCTTCTCGAGCTTCCTGAAGTCCCTGGCGATTTCCTTCAGGTCCCGATCGGACACGCCGATCGCCCTTCCATGGGTATCGTAGATCGTGTTCAGGGCGTCCTGTCCGTTGAAGCATTCCCAGTTCACCACGTTACGATTTGTCCTGCTCTCCTGGATGTGGGAAGGGTCAAGGGTCATGATCGAGCGTTTTCCCTTCGTGAAAGATTCTACTATGGCGTTCCCGTGGGATGTGCTGATGGCGTTGATCCGGGGGAGGCGGGATATCTCCTCGTTTATCCAGAGCTGCTTGAATCCCATGTGAAGCCCGGAGATCGAGGAGCCGCCGGATGTCTGGCAGTAGATATCGGTGATCTCACCCTCGAGTTGTACGTTCAATTCCCTGGCGATGTAAGAAAATGCGTACATGTTCATCATGTTGTTAGCGAGGCCGGGGTTCGCATCATACCATCCGTTCTCCCTTGCGACCTTCCTGCTCTCCCGCACACAATCCTCGAAGGTGCCCCCGTGTTCTATGATCTTCACGTTGTCGGATCCCATCAGGTCCTTCCTGAGAGCTTTTCTTCTGTTGGGAACGTAGAAGACGCAGTTCACGTCGAAATACTTCGAGAGATGTGAGAGGGAGCCGCCCACCGTTCCGTAGGTTCCAAGGCAGATGGTCCTCTTCCCCCTTGTGAGCGCGTCTCTGATTATCAGGTAAGCAAGCCTGTCCTCTCGGTGCCCGGAGGGATTGTTTCCTTCGAGCTTTAGATATATCTTACCCACATCCAGCTCCTTCTCGAGCCTCTCCGCCCTGATCATGGGGGTCCTTCCGACCCTCTTCTTGATTATTTCCCTGTCCATCGTATCAACCCGTTGAAGTGGAAAGAACCGCCGGGGAGACCTATCCCTGTGGAAAAAATATCCGGGGCGGCTTTTTTTTTAGGTTATCATGATCTTTTTTTGAATATCTAATCCAGAAGAAGCAAATTATTTAAAGGTTTTTGTTGATATGAAATTGAAAATAAAATGATTTCCGGATGATTAATGGAAATTTCCACATTATTTCATGATAATGGGTTTTTTCCAATTACATCAGGTTAAAAAACCATTAGATCGAAACATCGACCAACGCTTACCCGGAAACGCGAATGATCCCCCGAATTTCTTCTGAGTGAATATTATGAGCGGTAAATCGGGCCTCACATCTCCTGTGATAACACAAACAGGTTTAGTAATGGAAAAAATATTTATAATCCCCACAACAAATGAATTTCCATGCGATAACATCGTGGTTCCCCAACGGGCCCCCTTCGATAACGTATCGCAATATCACCACCATTCCGAAAGGAGGAACAAAGCATGGAAGATTTCAACAGGACCTGTCCCCGATGCGGAAAGGAGGGACTCGTCAGGAAACAGATCGACAATGAACATTACACCATAGAATGCAAATACTGCGGGCTGAAGAGAGGCATCCTCAAGCCCGACAGCAAGAAAGGGGTCGTGTAAGGAACCACGGTAAGTAAAATGGAATTGATAGAATGTTCGACAGAAGAGACATAGAGAACCTGGGAATGGAATTCGAGAACGGACTCAAAAGCGTCGGTAACGGCTTCAAGGAAGAGCAGGTGATCGCCCTGCGCACAGCCTTCGAGATGGCAATGGTGAACGCCTTCAGGATGATAGAAAGCAGAGTGGAGCTGAAAAGGACCGAACATGTGAAGTAATGATCGGTCGAGGACTCATCCGAAATGATCAAGGGTGAGCTGAATGAGGCCCCTATGTGAAAGGTCCCCATTCACCAGATTGGATACGGCTATCCCCAGAAGTCTTACCTTCGATCTCCCAGCCTGTGTCCTATGGAGGAGTTCCGGTATCTGCTTCATTATCGAATCGGCATCGGAGACAGCTTCTTTCAGGGTGATGGACCTATTGATCCTGCAGAAATCGAAGTATCTGATCTTGAGGGTTACTGTCCTGCCTCTGATGTCCCTTTTCTTCATTAGCCTTTCCAGTTTCCCCGCGATAGAGGAGAGGATGTCCACCATCTCATCCCTGTCATCGATATCATTCCCGAGAGTCCTCTCGGAGCCTATCGACCTTCTCTCCCTGAAAGGTATAACGGGGCTGTCTTCCAGATTGTGAGCGATATCGTGGTAGTATGCCCCGTGTCTCCCGAACATCCTCACAAGTTCCGGTCTCGAGAACTTCTTCAGGTCCCTGCCCGTCAATATGCCGTGCTCGATCATTTTCTTCTCGGTAACCTCCCCCACCCCGTAGAACTTCCTGATGGGAAGATCGTCTATGAACCGGTCGGCCTCCTCCGGGCCCAGGACCTTCAGGCCGTCGGGTTTATAGATCCCGGAGCAGACCTTCGCCAAGAACTTGTTGAAGGACACACCGGCAGAAGCGGTGAGACCGGTTTCCTTCAATATTCTCTCCTTCAATCTCAGGGCGATGTCTCGGGGCCCCGTTACGTCATCGACGAGGTCCCCCGCGTCGATGAACGCCTCGTCCAGGGACATCGGCTCCACCAGGTCCGTCATATCGTGGAATATCTCCATTATCTGATCGGACACCCCCCTGTACACATCGAACCTGGGGTGAACGAAGATCGCTTCCGGACAGAACCTGCAGGCCCTCGAGCTCGGCATGGCGGACCGGACACCGAAATCCCGGGCCTCGTACGAGCATGCGGCCACAACACCCCTGGACCCAGGATCGCCGCCGACTATCACGGGTTTGCCCCTGAGTTCGGGATGGTCCCTCTGCTCCACGGATGCGTAGAACGCATCCATGTCAACGTGGATGATGTACCTCTTCCACCTCTCCATTTTCAAACCTCTTTCAAGGACCCTCTAAAAAAGTCCTTACAGCTATAATAAAGATGAAAGGGGGAGAGTTTGCCGAATTTGAATGTCAACACTAATATCATCTGGTGTCATTCCAGCCGGCATGGACGAAGACAGGGAAGCCTTTCTGCAACGCATATATTCCACCGCATACGGGTACGAGCACGATTTCGGAGGCTGCACCCAGTCGGTTCTGAGGACCATCCAGGAGTACTTCGGCACCGTCACGGACGATGTCATCAGGTCCGCGCATTCGCTTGCCGGAGGCGGGGCCCTTGCATGCACGGGCACGTGCGGTTCACTAAGCGGAGGCCTCATGGTGATAAGCTGCTTCTTCGGGCGGACGAAGGACGGCTTCGGCAGGGAGAGGGAGTTCAAAGATTCCTACAGGATCTCGATGAGATTGTACAACAGGTTCCTCGAAGAATACGGAAGTGCGCTGTGCCCCGACGTCCAGAAAAGGATCATGGGACGCTCCTTCGATCTCAGAACCAGGGAGGGGAACATCGAGTTCGACGAGGCAGGGGGACACGATGACAGGTGCCCTTCCGTGGTCGGAAACGCGGCCATGTGGACCGCGGAGCTCCTGATGGAAGCCGGCATCCGACCGCTCTGACAGGAGCCCTTCAAAGATTTTAATAATACATGTGGTATCCGCATCCGGGGGTGATGATATGGCGAAAGGCAGCTTTGCAACGACGATAAACTGCATGGACGGAAGGACACAGCTTCCGGTGAACGAGTGGATGAGGGAGAATCTTGGCGTGGACCACGTCGATACCATCACCGAACCCGGGCCAAACGGCATACTGGCAAGGAACCAGGAAGACCTGGTCAGATCCATAAGGGACCGGGTTCTCATCTCGGTCAACGGACACGGGTCCCGTGTCATTGCCCTCATAGGTCATCACGACTGCGCCGGAAATCCGGGACCGAAGGAGATGCAGGACGATCAGGTGATGAAGGGACTGGATATCATACGTTCCTGGGGACTTCCCGTGCGGCTTCTCGGACTATGGCTGGGCGAGGATTGGAAGGTGGTAGTCATCCACGACAGCCTGGGTTGATCAGAGATCGATATCTCCCTTCAGCCCGCATTTTGGACATATGACCATGACCCCTTTCAGTGTGTCGAACCTCTCGCCGCACCGGGGACACAGAACGGTAATGGACAGAGGATCCTTGATCTTCTCTATCAGCTCCGCCTCAACGCTGTCAACCGCCTTTTCAATATCCAGGCCCTGGTCCACGAAGGACATGGTCCCGTCGCTGCTGATGAACCGTGAAAGGGCCTGGAGCATCTCTGTTAGCGATATGTTGAGGGCGTCCATCAGACGCTGCCGGTCAACAACGTCCTTTCCCAGGAAATACTTGCTCGCCCTTCCCACGAGGGCCGCCCATACGTGGATCCTGTTGTAATCGTGATGGACCTTGATATCGCCGAGGAATGGAAATTTCGTGACATTTGTTATGTTCGTTTTATACATCTCCAGGAGATGATTGAAGGTCGCCCCTTTCACGATCGCCATGCCCTTCAGGTCGATCCTGATGGGGATGTCCGTTACCCTGGAGAGAACGAAACCTCTGGTGTACCTCTTCACCCTCACCGTGAGGCTGAAGAGATCCGTTCCCTGCATGAGGAATGTCGCTTCATGAACATCCTCCGAGGAAGAGAGGTTTATCATCGGATAACCCTCGGTAACTATTGCCCGGACGATCTCGCCGAAGAGTATCTCGTCGGTACCTTTGGTGAGCCGGAACACGTCGAAATCGGTCATTTCTCCACCTCCAGGGTTGAATCCATCCTGCTTATCTCCCGTAGCACGTCCCCCACCTTTTCCACGATCGACCCGACATCCAGGGCAAAGGTCTCCACCTTGAGGTGGTCCTTCACGTTGAAGTAGATAGTGGTACCCACGAAATAGGAGGTGCCGTCCTGCATGACCATGTACACTCCGGGCTCCGGAAGCCCCCTGACGGTCGAAAGCACCTGCTTCACCTGTCCCCCCGCATATCCCGCAACGGTCCCCTGTATCCCCTTCCACACAGTTATATGGCAGATGCCACCGAACGAGTAGAGGGTCCCGAGGTCCACCCGATGCATCACCACATCGAGCCTTACCCTCTCGAGCTCCCCCTTGTCGAACCTGCAGGAGATGTCGTTCTTGTTTCCATGGAGGCGTAGAAGGTAATAGCCCTGACCCACGAACTCCTTTATGATCTCGCCCATTATTATGGAACCCAGGCTGTTTACCATGAGCTCCTTCTTGTAGAGGTCCCAGCTGTCCTCGTATAGTTCCTGATATCCCATCGGATCTCTCCCGTGAATTACAACGGATGCATGGTATATATGAATTCCAGGGGGGTAGTGCGAACTTTTTCCTACCCGTGGAAAACGGTTATGTAGAACCTATCCTTACCTTCATTCCCAGATGGAGTCATGGGCCGGGAACGTCAGCGGTGTCGGGTTCTTGGATCCCATGTTTTTTTTCAAAGTCCAGTATCGGAGAGTTTGTGATGGATGGATCTGAGAACGAGCGAAGCGAGGGATACTCGGGGTATATCGAGTTGGAGGATGGAACAAGGTTTCCGGGCCACCTGTTCGGCAAGGGGGCCCCCACCGACGGGGAGGTGGTATTCAATACCGGAATGGTGGGCTATGTCGAGAGTCTGACCGACCCGTCCTACTCCGGGCAGATACTCGCTTTCACCTACCCCTTGATGGGCAACTACGGTGTCCCGGACAGCGAATCGGGCAGATTCGAATCCGACAGGGTCCAGGTCAGAGGTATCATCGTATCCGAACTCATCGAGGAGCATTCGCACTGGAGCTCGGTCAGGTCCCTCAATGAGTGGATGGTAAGCGAGGGGATCACGGGGATATCCGGTGTCGATACCCGGGAGCTGACAAAGATCCTCAGGGAGAAGGGGACCATGCTCGGAAGGATAGTGCCCTCTCAGATGAAGGTCGATGGTTTCAAGGTATTTGACCCCAACACCACCGATCTCGTGGCAGCGGTATCCACCCGGGAGATCACAACATTCCAGATTGACGGGGCGGACGGGCCGGAGATAGTGGTCGTGGACTGCGGTATGAAAAAGAGCATTGTAAGGTCCCTTGTAAAAAGAGGATGCAGGGTGACGGTGGTCCCCCACGACCACGATCTGTCGTCTCTGGAATGGGACGGGCTGCTCATCTCCAACGGGCCCGGTGACCCGCAGATGTGTAAAGATACCATCACTAACGTCAGGGAATTGATCGAAGCGGAGAACCCCCGTCCCGTCGCGGGCATCTGCCTCGGGACCCAGATAATGGCCATCGCCGCCGGAGGACGGACCTACAAGCTTCCCTTCGGCCACAGGTCCCATAACCAACCGTGCAGGGAGGAGGGAACGGAGCACTGCGTTATAACGAGCCAGAACCACGGGTTCGCCGTGGATGAAAAGAGCCTTCCCGGGGGGTGGAAGGTCTTGTACAGGAACCTCAACGACGGCACCGTCGAGGGCATCATACATACCGAAAAACCGTTCATGTCGGTACAGTTCCATCCCGAGGCATCCCCGGGGCCCACCGATCCCGGCGGGTTCTTCGACCGTTTCCTGGAGGTGGTCCGAAGTGGCATTTAAGGTGATGGTACTCGGAAGCGGCGGTCTGAAGATCGGGCAGGCGGGGGAGTTCGATTACTCCGGATCCCAGGCGCTGAAAGCGCTGAAGGAGGAAGGTGTCGAGACCATACTCGTGAACCCCAACATCGCAACGGTCCAGACCACCAAGGAGATGGCGGACCGACTCTACCTGCTTCCCGTGGACGCCCCAACCGTGGAGCGGATAATCGAGAAGGAGAGACCCGACGGCCTGCTCCTGAGCTTCGGGGGGCAGACGGGTCTCAACGTGGGTGTTGAGCTTTACAGGTCCGGGGTTCTCGAGAGATACCGTGTCAAGGTCCTTGGAACGCCCATAGAAAGCATACTTGACACAGAGGACCGGGAAAGGTTCGTTGACAGACTTGCGGAGATAGATGTCAGGACTGCAAGGTCACGGGCATGCAGCGATCCCGCATCCACCCTGAAAGCCGCTGACAGCATAGGATATCCGGTGATGGTAAGGATCGCGTTCGCCCTTGGAGGCCTTGGAAGCGGGGTCGCACAGAACAGAGAAGAGCTCGAGCCAATGGTCCTGAAGGCCCTCAACCTTGCCCCCCAGGTCCTCGTTGAGGAATATCTCGAGGGCTGGAAGGAGGTGGAGTATGAGGTGGTAAGGGACCGCCATGACAACTGCATCACCGTGTGCAACATGGAGAACCTTGACCCCATGGGGATCCACACCGGAGAGAGCATCGTGGTGGCCCCCAGCCAGACCCTGACGGACTTCGAGTACCACATGTTGAGAGAGGTGGCCATCAGGACCGTGAGGCACCTCAAGATAGTGGGGGAATGCAACATCCAGTACGCACTGGACCCGCATTCATCGGATTACAGGGTGATCGAGGTCAATGCAAGGCTTTCGAGGTCTTCGGCACTCGCAAGCAAGGCCACGGGCTACCCTCTTGCCTACGTGGCCGCCCACCTTGCAATGGGAAGGTCGCTTGCCGATCTCCCCAACAAGGTGACCGGGAAGACCGTTGCCTTCTTCGAGCCCGCCCTGGATTACGTGGTGGTAAAGGTACCGAGGTGGGACCTTGAACGTTTCAGGGGCATCGACACGAGGATAGGTTCCCAGATGAAGAGTGTGGGAGAGGTCATGGCCATAGGCAGGGGCTTCGAGGAGACCCTCCAGAAGGCCCTGAGGATGATCGGGACCGGCATGCACGGCCTTGTCATGAACCGCCTGGAGTTCGGGGACCTGGAAGAAGAACTCAAGCAGCCGACCCATAGAAGGATATTCGCCGTGGGGGAGGCACTTTCCAGGGGGATGACCGTTGAAGAGGCCCACACCCTGACAAGGATCGACCGCTGGTTCCTGCACAGGCTCGCAAATATCGTGAAGGTGAAGGATTCCCTCATGGAGAAAGGCCCGAAATTGTCCCGGGGAACCCTGGCATATGCAAAGAGGCTGGGTTTCAGCGATTTCCAGATATCCAAGGCCACGGGCATCCCCATGGACGATGTGCGGTCCATGAGGAAGAATTGGGATATCACACCGAAGATCAAGCAGATAGATACCCTGGCGGCAGAGTACCCGGCCGAGACGAACTATCTCTACATGACCTACAACGGCATCCACTCCGACATCGATCCGAAGGCCGGTTCGGTGATGGTCCTTGGAAGCGGCTCCTACAGGATCGGCTCCAGCGTGGAGTTCGACTGGTGCTGCGTCACTGCCGTTACCTCCGCAAAGAAGGAAGGTTACAGGACCATATTGGTGAACTGCAATCCGGAAACGGTCTCCACGGACTTCGACATCTGCGACCGCCTCTACTTCGAGGAGCTGACCCTCGAGCGGGTGCTCGACATCCACGAGTTCGAATATCCCGAAGGCGTCATCGTCTCCATGGGGGGACAGGTATCGAACAACCTTGCCCCCAGACTTCACTCCAGGGGTGTGAAGATACTCGGAACATCCCCGGAGGATATCGACCGGGCCGAGGACCGAAACAAGTTCTCATCCCTGCTCGACGAACTCGGGATCGACCAGCCCGAATGGATGGAGGCAAAAAGCCTTGACGAGGCAAGGGAATTCGCGGACAGGGTAGGGTACCCGGTCATGATCAGGCCATCCTACGTTCTGTCGGGGGCGGCAATGGCGGTTGTCTTCGATCCCGCAACCCTTGAGTCCTATCTTACCAGGGCAACGGATGTGGACCCCGCCAATCCGGTTGTGGTATCCAAGTTCCTGGAGGAAGCGAAGGAGATAGAGTTCGACGGGGTGGCGAACAGGGGTGAGATCCTGCTGTATTCCATAGGTGAGCATGTGGAGAACGCCGGGGTCCATTCGGGGGACGCAACCGTTGTTATACCCCCGCAGCGTCTGTACGTCGAGACCATTAGAAGGATAAAACAGGCTTCCTACAAGATAGCAGAGGCCCTCAACATCACCGGTCCGTTCAACATACAGTACCTTGCCAAGGAGAACAGGCTCAGGGTCATAGAATGCAATCTGAGGGCCTCGAGAACCTTCCCCTTCGCATCCAAGGTGCTGAGGAGGAACTTCATAGAGCTTGCCACAAAGGCCATGCTCAACTCTCCCGTGGAGAAGGTTGAGAGCTCATCCATCGATATTGACCGGGTGGGGGTCAAGGCTGCGCAGTTCTCCTTCAGCAGGCTCAAGGGAGCGGACCCGACCATGGGGGTCGCCATGGCATCCACCGGGGAGGTGGGGTGCATAGGGGCCGATATGGAAGAAGCCCTTCTCTCTGCCCTGCGGTCCGTGGGCCTCAGGATGGACCTCAGGACCGCACTGATATCCACCGGGCCCCTTGCCAAAAAGAGCGAATGGCTCCCGGTTGTCAGGGAGCTCAAGGAAATGGGTTACAAGCTGTATGCCACATCAGGGACGGCGAGGTTCATGAGGGTCAACGGGATAGAGACCGAGACCCTCAGGTGGCCTCTTGAGAAGGGCGATCCGAACTCCCTGGACCATATCAGAAAGGGAAAGATCGGGCTTGTGATCAACATACCCAAGAACAATGAGGAAGAGGAGCTCTCCAACGATTACATGATAAGAAGGACAGCCGTGGACAACGATGTTCCGTTGTTGACGAACCTCAAACTGGCAGAAAGGCTGCTCGAGGCCTTGAAACACCACGATTTCAACAACCTTCCCGTAAGGGAATGGGACGAGCTCTGACATTTGACCGACATGTCGGTATTAAATGTCAGATCGCCGTTAAAAGAGCAGGGTGGTATCAAGTGGATTTCGACCATGTTGTTATCGGGGCCGGGGTGGTGGGAGCCGCTACGGCATACCATCTGAAGAGACTGTCGCCGGATGCCCATATCCTGCTCATCGACCGGGAGAAGAGGGCCGGGGCGGGAAACACTGCCAAGAGCGCGGCACTCTACCGGAACATATTCTCATCAAGGGCATCGAAGGTCCTCTCCACAAGCTCCATCAGGTACTATCTGACCCTTGGCGACAAGGTCCAGATGAATCCGATCGGATACCTCTGGATGTTCTCGGATGATCAGTGGAATGCCTCCTCGAGCGCGATCTCATCGCTTGACCCTGAAAAGGACGAGCTCTCTCTTCCCGGTAGGAGCGAGATATCACGTATCCTTAAGATCAGAACGGAAGGAAAAGGGCTCTTTCCCTCCGTGGACCACGGAATATGGGGAAGACTGTGTGGATCCCTTTCGGGGATGGGGCTTGCCCAGCATTATGCGGACATGTTCCGTGAAATGGGAGGAAAAACCTCCCTTGGGAACGGCATTGAGGAGATCGTTCTAAAGGGGAGGGAAACAAGGCATGCGACCTGGGGTGATAAAGGCATCGATCATATGGTGGATTCCCGGGGGATGGAGTTGAAAGCCCGGGATCACATCTTCGCTGTCGGGGCCTGGTCCCAGGAACTTCTGGGCAGGATCGGAATATTCACCGGTGTACTCCCGAAGAAAAGACAGCTTTTCGGGATAAAGGTGGATGATCCGTTTTCGGTTGCCGGGGACATCGAACTTGAGAAGGTCCCGGCATTGATCCTGCCTGCTGGCGGGACATATGTCAAGCCCATGCTCCATCGGAACCTAATGATCCTCGGACTCGCTGAAGGCCTGGGACAACCCTACGAAATGTCAGATCCGTCCATCGACCTGGAATATTTCCGGAAGGCCATCGCGCCTGTAATTTCACATTACTTCCCTAAGCTTGTGGATTACGAGCTCAAGATGAAATGGGCGGGTTACTACGCTTATCACTGGCCGGATAAGAACCCGGTGGTGGAGAGAGAGGAGAACACCTTCTGGGTCAGCGGCACATCGGGTTCCGGCATAATGAAGGCCGACGGCATCGGAAGGGTGACCGCATCAAAGGTGCTCGGGCTTGATACGGCCGAGATGTTCGATTCGACAAGGATCGCGGTTTCGGACCTGTCACTGAGGAAAAGGAACGTCGAGATGGAGAGTTTCGTCATCTGATGCCCTCTCACGACCAATCTGTTAAAATACGTACCCTGCATAGCCATGTTGAATATATTCGGAGTGGCATCATCCATGGGGCTCACCGACTACCTCCTGGGGAAGAAGAAGATCATCACCTACCACGCACTCAAGAGCATGGCACAGGTACATGACGCAAAGGGTCTTGTCGAGGCCATGGAAGGCGTGGATGATAACCTGATGCCACATCTCCTGGACTTTCTCATCATGCTGTCCGAAAAGGGCCGCTTCGACGAGATCCTTGCCAACGGGGCCATGGACAGGCTCAGAAGGATCCTTGAGAAGGGACCGCGGCCCGTGAAGAAGAGGGCCGTCGTACTCATATCCACTTTCATCGGGCACCGTAGAACGGACTACATCGCGCGGTTCGAACTGGAGAGATATCTTCTGGAACTGCTTCCGACGGATGACCATGAGCTCGCAAGGAACGTGACCTACGTGATCGCCGAGCTTTGTTCGGCCGGAAGAGCAGAGCAGGTGGCGGCAAATGAAGGGATCGAAAAACTGGCGGTCTCCTTGGAGATGACGGACCCCTGGGTTCATTCCTATATTATCCACTCCATGCAGGAACTCACCAAGAAGGGATATCAGGAGACCATACTCAAGACCAACCTGCTGAATAAACTGAGGGAGGACCTCAACCACGAGGAAAAAGACATAGCCAACGGGGCAAGGCTCCTTCTCAATGATCTCTACAATTGGAAGAATACGGGAGCCCGTTGGGGGGAGGTCATGAAACATGAAGAGGTCGTCGAAGGTCCGCAAACTGCTCCTGAGGCCGACTTCGAATCAATCGGTACCACGGACGGTTATTCGAGACCGGAAACATTCAAGGCCCCCATAGTAAAGAAGGGCAGGAAGAAGCTCTACACCTCCGATGGTAGGGAAGTTGTGAAAAAAGAGGACCTCGAAACGGTGGAGGTAAGGGAGCCTACACAACTCCAACCTCACATGAAACGGTGGGAGAAGGAGCAGAAAGAAGCGATCATGAGAGAATGCGGCCCACCGATCCCGAGGAAGAAGATCAGGGTCATCATTGACGATGACGAAGACGACTTTGTCATCGAGGCGTAATACATTTACCTCATCATGGCTCGTACGGGTTGAATGCCGGGTCACCGTAAAGCACGTAGTGCTGGACCATAATGAAAGCCTCATCCTTGATGCTCCCACCCTCCAGGTCCGTCGGCAGATAGCTGTTCTTCGCATCCCTGAGAGCCAATCCCGCATCCATGTCATCGAGAAGGTTCTCGGTGTACATCTCCGACATGAGAACCGCTCCCTCCGGTTCAAACGGTCTCATGTCGAACTCGAGACCGGGATCCAACCATCCGAGGGTCGACCTTGTTGCTCCGACGTACGAGGCCACCCCTACATGTACATACGCCATTGAAAGGCAGTTCTCCGGTGCGAGTCCGTCGATCCTTCCGGTTATGCAGGAGACGAGGAACATGGTCGAAGGTCCCATTGACATGTCCAGAACGTTGGTCACGTCGTAGGCCGAGCCGCCGGAAATCGTGTTTATGTGGCACTGCGGGACATACCAGTAGAAATTCCCGTGTACACCACCCATGATGTAATTGGAACCCTCCTGGAACTGGTGAGCGAACTTGAAGTCGGACCTCTCCTCTGTTGTCCCGATTACATCGAAACCTGCCTCTGTCATGTAATCGGATAAAATGCGCACATATGTCCCGTACATGGTCTCAACAGGCATCTTCGACCCGAGAAAGACATACCCATTATCCTTCCAGGAAGTATCCGGGTCCATTCCGTGACCCACGAAGTTATCTATTATCTCACCGTAGAAGAGGTTCCTTGCCACAAGGACCGAGACATCCATTGCATCGTAGCCTGCGAACCTTCCGATGGGAAGCTCGTAGTCCTGAACATCCTGGGACACCACTCCCGGTCCCAGATCTCTTGTCGGGTTCTGGCGGTCCATGTCCACATCCGAATAGATGATGTCCCCCGGCTGTCCAAGCCCCTCCGTGGGATGCCCCCCGTTCCCATGATAGAAATGGGGTATCATGTTGGTATCTGCTACGATCGACACATACACCGGATCATCATAGAGTTCATCCGCCAGCTCCACGAGTCTCTCCTTATCCTCGAGTAAAAGACCCTCCTTCCCGAGCATCCTTGATATCAGGTCCAGCTCATCGTCCTTGATCTCCCAGGCCTTCCGGTTGACATATTCCATAGATTCCTCATGGACCGAGGGCTCGAAGGCACCTGATGCGTTCCCGATCCGGGAGTAATGCATTGCATATTCCTCCCGTGCCATGAGGACGCCCTGATGGTAAGCGCACTGGTATGGCGCGATAGCGGAGAGCATGGGCATGCTTGCATAGACAGGGGATGACAGCGATCTCAATGTCATGGTCATCTCAAAGGGTACGGCCTTTTTCGTTACGAGATTCCCGGAGCCCACCTCGTATGTGTTCCTACCTTCAAGGTGAAATCTGAAGTTCCCCGTGGCCCCGAGGACGGGGACCTCGAAGTTCACGGTCTCGTAGCCCCCGTCCTTGACGCCGGCGCACGTTCCTATGTAGTAGATCTCCTCCCAGCCGTTCTCCCTCTCGTAAAAGATGAAACAATATATTCTCTCACCATCGATCTCATCCTGCTCGTGGGGTTTGAAGGTCAATTCGAAGTACATGATCCCGTTTTTCACGGTGTCAGGAACGGTGTAATCGAAATCCACGCCTTCCGAGGTCTCCTCGAGACCAGCGTATGCCCCCGGGACCGGGGTGTAGATGTGGAATACCTCACCGCTGTATGCCTGCTGGTCGACGATATCGGAAGAGGTCTCGAACCCATCCATGGGATTGGCCATGGTCAGGTAATCGGGTTTCCGGTTGAAACCAAGTGGATCGGTGATGAATGAGATCGTCATGTTCTGGGCGTCCTCTGCCGAATCGAATCTCATGACCTTTCCGTAACCTTCGATGTCGCCGGCAGTAATTGTGTATTTCACCCCAAGATCATGGAGCGTTGACTCCACGGACGGGTCAATGTCGGATGTGACAATGACAGGGATATTCAGGTAGGAGGCCAGAAGAGTGCAGTACATGGCCTGACCGTAATTTTCCGGGTCTTCATCGATGAGAACGGCACCATCCGACCTTGCCCAGAAGTCCTCTGTCAGTGCAAGGGACACAGATTTCCGGGAGCCTTCGTATTCCTTGGCGGGACTGTGAGAAAGCCCCACGGGCCCACCCACGGTGATCAGAAGGTCCTCATCGTAATGGTCCAGCAGGTCATTTGCGGGATTGGATGCAATGAGAGGCTGGTCCACATAGATCAGCATGGGCTCCGCAAACCGCTCTCTCTCTTCGTCGTAGTATTCACAGACAGGGGTTGCCATCATTGAATAATAGGGACTGGTTCCGGAAACAGCAGCGGTTGGAGCTGTTTCCCTCCTCTCCGACCTCGATGCGAGCAGGTCGGCAAGTGTGGCCTCCGCGGGTCCTCCGTCCTCTCCCGTCCTGCTGAAAATGACCAGAATGCCTGCGGCGAGGACCACCGCAGCGAGCGTCATGGCCATCCATTTCCGGTTGGTTCTCCGTTTCTCCATGAATATACCCCCATAAGATGCCGGCATATACGCCGTACACCAACATGGGCTGACCCGTATATTGGTGATCCGGTCAAAAGGACCAAAGGTCCAGGACCTCGGGTATACGGATCGCTCCCATGGATAAGAGGAAAAATAAAGGGGGGCAAGTCAAAAACCCCCCTTGAATGTTCTGCTTCCCTACCTTACCCTCTCCACCGGGAACTCGTCCTCGTCGACATCTTCCACCTCGTAATCCTCGGTGATGTCGATCTCCTCCTCCTCGCCGTAGAGGTCCTCTTCCTCCTCCCCCTCCTCATCCTCCTCGAAGGTGGCCCCGCACTCGGGGCACTCGGAGGCATTTGCAGGTATGGAAGCTCCGCACTCCGGGCATTCGAAGAGGTCATCCTCGAATTCCGAGCCGCAGTTGGGGCAGACCGTGTCCTCGCCCTCCACAACTGAGCCGCAGACCGGGCACATGAACTCGCCCTCGAGATATTCATCGTATCCGGCATATCCCGACGGTTCCCTGCGTCCTCCGAACATGGGTCTTCTCCGGGTATCCTCCCCCTCTTCCCTTGGCTCCTCCCTGGAGCGGCTCAGGAGGTAGTAGATAATAAGCACGATCAGGACCACGACGATGATTATGATCAGTATGAAAGGCCAGGGGATCTCCTCGTCCTCATCGCTTCCCTCCGCCTTCATCCTGATGGTCTCCGAGATGGTCGTGACCTGGTCGGCGTTTATCACTATCGTCTCGTCCACATGGTCCTCGTATCCGGGAGCCGATATGGTCAATGTCCAGGTCCCCTCATCCAGATCGGTGATCTCGAACCTTCCGGTCAGGTCGGGGTTCGAGGTCTTGATGTTACTGATCCCGGTCTTCAGGGTTATTGTTACCTGGCTGGGCTCGAAGGGCTCTCCATTCTCGTCCAGCACGGTTCCAACGAGGGTCCCGGTGGTGACCAGGACCTCCGTTTCGAATGACCAGGTCTTTCCGTTGAAGATGTAACCGGAGCTCTCGGGCATGATGTCCGGGTCCAGCGATACTGAGTACCTCTCGCCGTATTGAAGATCGGACTCCGGGTCGAGGGTTGCGATGTTCGTCAGGGTGTTGTAGGTGACCACCGCATCGATGACGACCCCTCCCCGGGCAAAGAGCTGAAAGGTGGTCTCGTTTACGGTATCGGGGTCCATGGAAACGGGGAATGTCGCTGTTATCAGGGTATCCACCGAGACCTCGTTTGCGTCGTCTCCCGGATGGAATGTGGTTACCTCGATCTCCTGGACCAGGGTGGCCGTGGTGAATGTGGAGGTGGCCGGGGCGGGGAAGTAATCGCCATTGACATCCGTTATCCATGTGGTTACCTCGATCTGATACGAGGTGGAATACTCCAGAAGCTCGTTGGGGGTCATCACAACAGTCATGTCAAGGTCTGTGAACGCATAGATCACATCCACAGGATTCCCCGTGTTGAGGTTCCGGAGTATCAGTGTGCTCTGGTCCACCGAAACCCTGTTCAGGGGTCTGGTGAAGAAGACCGCAACTGCACCGTCGATGTCAAAGCCCGGCTCCCCGTTGGGCGGTGAGAAGTCCACCTCGAAGGGTATGTCCTGCATGTGGAGGTCCCTGGTGCTCCACGCCCCCTGGGCTATTATGATCCAATCCTCGGCATCCTCGTAACCGGAGAGGGATGCGGTGAGGGTGGCATTTCCCACCGGAACCTCCTCCCTTTCGTAAACTCCGGTGGAATTTGTGGAAACGGTTATCAGCTGGAAACCGGGTACATCGATGACCACCACGGCACCGACTGCGGGGAAACCGTTTGGGAGAAGGACCTTGCCCCTGAGCCCACCGATCTCCAGAGGGGTCAGTGTTACGTTGATGAACATCGTCTCGCCGGGTACGACCTCGACCTCGCTCACGTTCCCGGAGACCCACTGCTTGTAGAATTCCAGGTTATAGGTGCCAGCCGATATGTTGTAGAAAGCGTAATGGCCCTGATCGTCGGTCATGACCGTTTTCTCCGGTGTGGTGTACAGGATCACTTCCACGCCCGGGATGGGGGTCGAACCGTCCGTTGAAACAGTCCCCTCTATCATCGGGGGCATGGCGATCGTGAAGGGGACGGTGTCCATGTTGTTGAGCTCGTTGTAGTTGTCGTAGTTCACCGAGAAGGTCGCCTCGTAATCTCCGGACATGTCCGGGGTCCAGCCTTCCATCAGGATGGTCCAGTTCCTTCCAGCGGAGACCCCGGGACTTGCCGGTGTCAGAAGCTCGAAGGTCTCGTCGTATACGTTGGTTGATGCGTCACCATCCAGATGATCGATGAGCAGGTTCACATTGACCGTATCCGCGAACTCCTGAACGTTTCCGTGAAGCTCTACGAAGCATCTGGGCGTGATCTCCGCTCCCAGCGGGTATTCCGCTCCTTCCTCGAAGAAGAGGTTCTCCACGGAGAAGTCGGCCACGTCCATTATTACGAAGCTCCCGGAGGCCTGCTTCTCCTCTGCTCCGATGGTCGTCCTTACCATGATATCGAACTCGCCCTCTATGAGCCCGATCTGGAGGACCTCCTTTTCCACCATTTCTCCCTCGGTGATGAATGTGAAGTTCTGCTCGTTTATCTCATGATGATAGACCGTACCGTTCGATGTATAGGTCACATTGACCTCGAGATCAAGCCAGTCTATCAGGTCCTCATCCCCTGTATTCTCGAGCAGGACGGAGATCATATGGGTTCCGGCGGCATATTCCCCTCCCTCCGCCACAGGACCGTCAAGCATTACCTCAAGGATCTCTGCATCCGCTATCCGCGTCGACTCACCCAGAACTGTCATGGGCACCATGGCCGAAAGGAACATTACCGCCACTATTACAAGACCGAATCTATTATCCATGTGTCTGCCCTCCCATCTCTTGGACCGAAAACGGGTGAATCAACCGATTTACAGCTAATGTCCCCATATTTTGGCCCACTATCGATTGCGCTGTTATCGCAAATGGTTGTACAATTATATATTATGTTCTAAATGGGCCCCTGGACATCCCGGGGGCATGAAAGCTCCAAATAACGGATTTTCTTGAGGACCTATCGAGACCAATAACCCCTTCCAGGCATCCCTGTTAAATAATGGAATGGCATAGGAAGCGAACGGTCGATAGCATGCATCAACTGGTATCCGTTGACATGGAAAGGGACCTCCTGGAAGCGAACAGGAAACTGGCCCGGGAGAACCACGGTCTGCTCAGGAAAAAGGGGATCAGGTCCGTGGACCTGATGGGCTCCATAGGATCGGGGAAGACCCTCCTGATAGAGCGGATGGCCGCCGTCCTCGCAGAAAGAGGGGTCAGGGTAGGGGTGGTGACCGGGGATGTGGTCGGAGAGGACGATTACAGGCGTATCCGGGCCATCGGGATACCTGCCGTTAATGTCAATACGGGCAAGGAATGCCACATCGACGCCCATCTCGCGGAGCATGCTCTTGAGGACCTGGACCTCGACGTGTTGGATGTGGTCCTGATCGAGAATGTCGGAAATCTTGTTTGCCCCGCCGATTTCCCCCTGGGAACGGACATGAGGGCCGTGATAATATCCGTGACAGAGGGTGACGACATGGTGCGAAAGCACCCTGTGATATTCAAGGAAGCCGATGTGATAGTCATCAACAAATCGGACCTTGCAGGGGTGATGGAGGTCGATATAGACACCCTGGTCAGGGACGCCAACACGGTGAAACCGGGAGCACCGGTGGTAATCACAGATGCCAGGCACGGAAAGGGGATAGAGGAGCTGATAGACGCCTTCGGCATCGGATAAGGTAGCCTGAGGGAGAGTAATATGTGGACCATCAAGGTATCCGGCGTCGTTCAGGGGGTCGGCTTCAGGCCCGCCGTTAAGCGGGCAGCGTTGAAGCTTGGTTCCGTGGGGTTCGTCAGGAACGACGGCTCACATGTTACGATAGGTATAGAGGAAGACCCGGAGGGTCTGATCGAAGCCCTCGAGGGCGAGCTCGGACCCATGGCCCGCATGGAAAATATCGAAAAAAGAGAGGGCTCCTGGGAGGACACGGGGGTCGAGAGACCCGACGGGTTCGAGATACTCGGATCAAAACAGGGGGAGAGGGATTCCTCGCTTCCCTGCGATACGGCCATTTGCGACCCATGCCTCGGTGAGATGCTCGACCCGTCGAACCGCAGGTTCAGGCACCCCTTCACGAACTGCACCGACTGCGGAGCAAGGTATACGATCATCCGCTCTCTCCCCTATGACAGGGAAAGGACCACCATGGAGAAATTCCACCTCTGCGGTGAATGTTCGAGGGAATATTCCGACCACACCTTCAGAAGGTTCCATGCTCAGACCCTATCCTGCCCCGAAGACGGGCCCGGCTATGTCTTTCTGGACTCGGGGATGAGAGAAAGGAGCAGGGGCCGGGATTCGTTCATCGACTGCGCCAGGGCCATCCGGGGAAAGGGGCTTCTCATCGTGAAAGGGTGGGGTGGAATGCACATCGTTTCCGGCCCCGGGGAGCTTCCAAGGCTCAGGGAATGGTACGGGAGGCCCTACAAACCCTTTGCGCTGATGGCGAAAGACCTCGATACCGCACGGGGGATCGCCCGTGTGGATGAGTATGATAGCAGGCTCCTGAGCTCACCCGCGAGACCCATAGTTCTTCTGCGGAAAAGGGACGACATCCCCGATGTCACGGCCGATATGCTGGAAACGGCTTCCCCGGGACTCGACAGCATAGGTCTTTACCTCCCGTACTCGGGTATCCATCACCTTCTGTTCAGGGCACTTGGGGAGTTGGGGTCGGACCTGGACATTCTGGTGATGACGTCTGCCAATCCGCCGGGGGAGCCGATGGCACTCGATCTCGGATCGGTCAGCTCCATGAACGCGGACGGTTACTTCATCCACGACAGGGAGATCGCCGCAAGGTGTGACGATTCGGTTGTGGTGCCCCTTGATATCTACGGACATGCAAGGGCCAGCACCGGTCCTTTCTCGATGCAGTGCCTGCCGGTAAGGAAAGCAAGGGGGATGGTCCCGGACCCGCTGGACCTCCCCCACGACAGAACACTTCTGAGCCTTGGTGCGGAGAGGAACGTTACTGTATCCGTTTCCCGTTCGGGAAGGGTCTTCACCAGCCCTTACATCGGGAACTCGAGAAACCCCCAGGTTCTGGAATATGCCTCATGGTCCGCTGACAGGTTCAGGTACCTCTTCGGGGCCGATGATATCGAGGGCGTGGTCATTGACAGACACCCCAGGTACGCGACCCGCTCCCTGGGGAGAAGTATCTCCGGAAAGGAAGGGGTCCCTCTCATCGAGGTGCAGCATCACCACGCACATGCCGCTTCCCTTATGGTCGATGCGGGGCTCGAAGCTCTGACCACGATCGTCGTAGACGGCGTCGGCCACGGGGACGATGGGCTCCCGTGGGGCGGGGAGATACTGAGGACCGATCACGAGAAATGCGAGAGGATCGGACACCTGGAGGAGTTCGGCCTTCCCGGAGGGGACGGGTCCGTATACCATCCCGAAAGGATAGCATACTGGCTTTCCAGGGAGGCAGGGGGGAGAATGGACCTTGGAGATGAAAGGCTGAATAACATACTGGATTCCACCCACGATAAGGCCATAAGGACCACCTCCCTCGGCAGGGTTCTCGATGCCCTGTCCGCTCTCATGCTCGGGGTCACATGGAGGAGTTACGACGGGGAGCCCGCCATGAGGCTCGAAAGACTGCTCTCATTCTCGAAGGATCCCCTGACGGAGATATTCCAGATACCCCTCCAGGGCGGGGTCGTGAACATCAAGAAGAGATGGAAAAAGCTCATTGGATCGATCGGGGAAAATGCCGGATCTCTTCTCAGGCCGGGAATCGACATCGAATACGCTTCGAGGGCGAACCTCTGTATGGGTTTCGTCGCATCGCTGATCGACGACATGGTATCCGTTTCACTTAAAAGCGGATGTCCCGAAGATGGGGAGGGGAGACCCCTTGTCGGAATATCGGGGGGAGTTGCCTACGATGTTCCCATCGTGAAGAGATTTGTCGGAACCTGCAGAGAGCTTGGAGCAAGACCGGTCCTGCATTCCCGGGTTCCCCCCGGCGACGGAGGCATTTCAGTGGGACAGGCCCTCATCGGCGGTCAGCTCATAAAGGTAAGATGAACAACCCTTCTCCGCAAACCTGATAAATGACATATCAGGTGGGGTGGTCATGTGCCTTGCAATACCCGGACAGGTGGTCGAGATCATGGAGGACCACATGGCGATGATAGATTACGGCGGCACCCGCAGGGAAGCGAACATAATGTATGTCAAGCCCAGGGTCGGGGACTGGGTGGTGGTCCACGCAGGTTTCGCACTCCAGATCCTGGACGAGGAAGAGGCAAGAGAGACACTGGCTCTCTGGGAAGAGGCGCTCGAAGCCTTCGGGAAGGAGATGGCAGGCTAGGGGGTCTATCGATTGCACGAGCTTCAGATAGCATCCAACCTCATGAACGCTGTCCTCGAGGCGGTCAAGAACTACGAGACGGCCTCAAGGGTGGAAAGGGTTCAGGTATCCATCGGAAAGCTCTCCTTCGTGGGTGAGGAGCAGCTCAGGTTCTGCTGGGGAGCGATCACCGAGGAGAACGAGCTGCTGAGAGGATGCGAGCTGATGATAGGGTCCGAGGAGGTCGAGATAAGCTGTTCCTCATGCGGATACCGGGGTGAGATGGAGGTGAAGGAGGACCCGGTCTATCATTTCATGATGCCGGTGTTCGCATGTCCGGAATGCGGGTCGGAAGTCACGATCACGAAGGGTAACGGCGTGATGATAACGAACGTGAAACTGATGATCGACGACGGGGAGGGTGATTGATGGGGCTGTTCGATCTCAGGGACCGGGGACTGACGGAGAAGGTGCTGAGGGCAATAAAGGACCTTGACCAGAAGATCACCGTCATGCACGTATGCGGGACACATCAGGACACCCTTGTCAGGTTCGGTCTTGAGCCCATGCTGAAGGAAGTCGGTGTCAGCATACGTCAGGGTCCCGGTTGCCCTGTTTGCGTCACTACCGGCAGGGAGATAGAGATGGCGGTGGAGCTCGCAAGGAAGGGAAAGGTGATAGCATCGTTCGGGGACATGGTGAAGGTCCCCGGAAAGGACATTAACCTATCCGAGGCAAGGTCCGGCGGGGGCGATGTCAGGATAGTATACTCCCCGGGGGATTCTGTGAAGATGGCAAGGGAGAACCCGGACAGAGAGGTGGTCTTCCTCGGCATCGGGTTCGAGACAACGGCCCCGACCACATCGGCCCTGATCCTCGATGATAAGGTTCCGGAGAACCTGTCCGTCCTCTCCTACCACCGGACCGTTCCCCCCGCACTTCGTTTCATCGCAGGATCGGGAGAGGTCCGTCTCGACGGTCTTATCGAACCGGGTCATGTATCTATGGTGATCGGCGAGGATCCATACAGATTCCTCTCCGACGAGTTCGGGCTTCCTCAGGTGATAGCCGGTTTCGAGCCCCTGGACCTTCTCATGGCTTGCTTGGAGATCGCGAAGCAGAAGGCGGATGGCAAAGGAGAGCTCGTCAACCTTTATTCCCGGGTTGTGAAACCAGAGGGGAACGAGGCCGCAAGAGCCGCAATGGGAATAAGCTTCGAGGAGTCGGATGTGCCGTGGCGCGGGTTTCCGGTTATACCGGGATCCGGCCTCTCCGTCTCGAGTAAGTTTGAGGACAGGGACGCAACGAAACGATACGAGGACGAGCTCGCCCCCGTTATGGAGCTCGATATCTTGGAACCTCCGGGGTGCAGATGCGGCGATGTCCTGCGGGGTCTGATCGATCCCTTGGAGTGCCCGCTGTTCGGAAAAGCATGCGAACCCAGGAGGCCGATCGGCCCCTGTATGGTATCAAGGGAAGGGAGCTGCAATATTCTTTACAGGTGGGGACGGACCCCTCTCTGAACCCTTTTCGATACTTTCGATCCCGAACACGACATAGTCGTGTTGTGCGTAAAGGGTATATTTTGATCCCCTCACCCCCCCTGATCTACATTATATACAAGGGGAAAATTCGTTCATCGTCGCCGTATATCCGTTGACGGCGGCAGGAAAACAGAAAAACGGAGGAATCGAAAATGTCAGTCGAATCGAGACTAATGGGTTTTGTGAGGCGCTCCCGCAACGGCGGGGCGATAAAGGTGAGCATTGCGGATGAGGCGTTCAGGACCGCAGAGAGGTACACGACCGCCGATGGGACCGAGTACGTCGGTATGATCATAAACATCAACAAGCTCAGGACACTTCTGACGGGAGAGCAGGAGGTCACAGCCATCAACCAGCTCGTTCAGGAGCAGGTCCCCCCAAAGAATTCCTGAAGCGGAATCTCTCCCATGGGCGGGGGACCAGCCCGGGCCCCCGCCCGAAATCATTTTTCTACATTTCAATGAGTTCTTATCTCAATTCAGCACAGCCACGAGCCCGCTCACAAGGGAGATGCCTCCCGCGGCTGTTACCAGGTATAGAGCGATCCTGCGGAACAGCTTCTCGTTCACGTACCTTGAAACAAGCGATCCCACAACGATCCCGACGAGAGCTGCCGGGAGAAGGACACCGGCAATGATCAGAACCTCATTCGTCAGTATGCCCATGAAGAAGAATACAAGCAGGGTGACGATGTTCAGCACGAAGAAATAGAACACCAGGTCCGCCCTGAAATTGCCCTTTCTGATCCCCTGGTTCGAGAAGAAGAGGATCACGGGGGGCCCGCTCATTGAAATGCTCCCGTTCAGCAGACCGCTGATAGCCCCTATCAGAAGTGAAGTGTTCCTCTCACTTTTGATCTTGAAGGTCCTGCCCGAGAGGAGCAGGATACCGAAGGTAACGATAACGAGACCTATCAGTACCTTGATGTACTCGGGAACCAGAAAGAGCAGGAGAAGGGCCCCGAAGGGGATGGAGATAACACCGGTTGCCAGGATAGGTGCGACCCTCCCGGGTTCGATGTTCCTCCTCGCGCCCATTGCGAGGATCCCATTCATGATGAGGCCGTGGAGCAGTGCCATGGGAACGACCACCTTCGGTTCGAGATAAAGGACCAGGACGGGAACCATGATCAGTCCCGAACCGAAACCAACCAATCCCTGGATCGAGCCGGCGAAACACACCACGAGTATTATTACAAACAGTGGGTAAAACGCGAAGGGGTCCACCCATGCTGATGTGCGAACCAGGATTTGATATTAGCGGGCCGAACCCATTTCCCGGGGTATGATCTCCGGGATATCGGACACTATACCGTCCACTCCCAATTCAACCAGCCTTCGGACCTCCGCGGGGTCGTTCACGGTCCAGGTGAGAACCCTCAATCCCGACTCACGGCAATCCGAAAGCATGTCCGCATGGACGATATCGAAACGGGGGTTCAGGGACCAGGCCCCCAATTCCCGCGCAAAATCGATCGAATGCGACAGGGATCCCTCCACAAGGAAACCGTAGGGGATGCTTTCCGATATCTCCGAGAATCTGAAAAGCTCTCCGGGTTTGAATGATGAGACCAGGAAGTCAGGTTTCGCCCATCTACCACTCCCGACAAGTTTCTCAAGCATGGAATTGACGGGATCCGCGGTATCGGGGCCCTTCAGCTCGATGTTCACTCCGGTCTTTCCGAAAGCGAGGTCGAGGACCTCTGTCAGGGTGGGTATCCTCTCACCGGACCCGGCATCGAGGTCTCTGAGTTCACTCAAAGTGAGACGGGATACCTTTCCGGACCCGTCGGTGGTCCTTTCCACATTGTCGTCGTGTATCACAACGAGCTCACCGGAGGCGCAGACGTGAACGTCCAGCTCGATCATGTCAACCTCGAGCTCCAGGGCCTTTCCGAACGATCCGAGAGTATTTTCGGGACAGTGCCCGGCAGCTCCCCTGTGGCCGATCCTCAGAACCAGAGCGCATCACCCTTGATCCCTTTTCACCTCACCGGTGTCCTTCAATTTATCACCATCGTAACCTCTGACGAAGATCAGGACCATCACCCCCGCGAGTATCACGATGCCGAGAAGTGTCCCGATGATGAAAAGCGGCCAGGCGGATCCGTCCCTCCCGGTATCGGGCATATCTTCGGGTCGATCCACCGGTATGTAGGGTGTGATCCCGCCGTCGGGCTCATCGTCGTCTTCCTGGTCCGGCAGGTCCGGTATGATAACGGGATTGTCCGGTTTTGGATCTTCATCATCACCGTCCACAGGATCGAGCTCGTCATCATCTCCGGGATCCGGAACATCATCATCATCATCATCCTGGTCGGGAAAGTCCAGGGCGTTGTAGGGGTCCGTTCCGAAGAGCAACTCCGTGGCGTCATCGAACCCGTCGTTGTCATCGTCGGGATCGACGCTGTCTCGCAATCCGTCCCGATCGTTATCGGGCTCTTCGTGCTCCATTGTAAGGAAGCTGAAGGACAGCTTTTCCCTGAATATCTCCCCGTCGACCCCGATAACATCTTTTACCGATACGGTGTACATTACACCCTCTCCAAGGTCCACGGCTGGCCTTAGCTCCACCGTGAAGTTCCCGGGATGATAGATTGTTCTGAATGAAACGGGAACGCCTCCCTGACCGAACACGTCCACCTCGAGTGTGGTATCCAATATCCCCCTGTCGAAGGTTATCCATATACTTGCCTCCACGGAAACCTTCATGTCCCCGTCTGCAGGGTCATGGTCAGCAACGGTCACACCGGGTATCTGTTTCAGGATTATCTCGGCGTAGAAGTCCCCATCGATGTCTATCGTACCATTATACGGCAGATAGTCCTCCTCGTCTATTGTGAAATTGTATGAATGGGTCCATTTCTCCCCGGGGTCGTTGCCGTCCCCGTCCCCTGTGAGATCGGATTGCTCGTAGAGAACAAGGTAACGGGAGGCCTCTCCATCCATATTCGTTCCCATGGATCTCCTGGTACCTGTCTCGTTCAGTATATCGATCCCTGCATCGGGAACCGGGGAAAAAGAGCCATCCATGACCAGCATCTCGCAGAGGTAGTTTACGACCAGTTTTGAACGGGCGCCTTCGAAGTTGACGGCCCTGCGGTCGAACTCACTGGAATAGGTATCCACCCTGGACCCGGACCCGATGCTGAGATGCCAGTCGCCGTCACTACCTCCAGGACCGTCCGCGTTTCCAGAGACCGTGGAATCCCTCAGCTCGGCATATGCCTGGTCTCTGAGGTACAGGGCATCGCCCCCGCTGTCCTTTACCGTCGATCGGGTCAGTTCGACGAATGCGCTGGTTATCTGGAGCCCGTCGTCGCCGTTGGTCTGGACCAGGGTGTCGACGAGCTCTACCCTGGAATTGTTGAATACCCTCAGACCGTCGTATGTGCTCCCCTGAACGGTGGTGTCCTTCACCAGGAGCCTTGAACCGTTGACGCTTATTCCCGTATACTCGTGGCCCCGGATCATGTCGGAGGAGATGGTCGCATCCGAATCCACCTTGATGTTGTAACCCGCATCACAGTGGTGTATCACGTTGTTCTCGATTTGGGCGTTTGAATACCAGAGCAGCATTCCGTTCAGGCACTGGTATATGGTGTTGTTCGAGACCACAGGCCTCTGGAAACCGTTGAGGATGATCCCGTTGTCCGTGATATCGAAAATGGTATTGCCATCGATGACGGGGGATGCGTAATAAGCCGAAATTATGCCGAAATCCTGCCGGGAGATGGTGTTGCTCTGTAGTAGGGGCGACGAGACGCCGTCGCATAGTATTGCAGCCCCGGAGTTCTGGTAGAAGGTGTTCCCCCGGATGAGAGGGGATGAGGAAACCACCTGAAGCACGTCACCCCTGCAGTTGTAGAATGTGGAGTTGAGTATGGAGATATCATCGGACCTGAGCATGATCCCGTAATCCCACGGGTCCATGGGATTCCCGTACACCTCCGAGACAGAAACGGATTCAAGCAGGACCGAGCCGTCGAACTCGAGCTTGTAGTGGCGGTTCTGGTTCATCGAGGTGATCACCCCGTTCTGGAACCTCAGGGAGCCACCGCTTTCGACGAATATCCCGAACTCCCCGTCCGTTGAGCAATTGACCCGGACCTCCACGTTCGTGAGGTCCAGAACACCACCGCTCTGAACGATGAGATTACCCGTGAGGATTATTGTCGCATCCTCCCATGATACCGAATCCCCCGATTCAATTATCCAATCACCGCTTGTCCCGTAGCCTATGCCAGGAATCGGCTGCGGTGCCCCGCTCTCGGCGCTGACAGCTCCCGCTACAAGAAAGAGCGTGATCGTCGTGATCATGAGAAATGCGGTACGGATGAGCACTCCAGTCATCCCGATCAATGGTGCATGAGGGACCTACCATATTAAAACATTGGAGGATCGCTGCATCTTTTTCATTATATGGGAATTTCGATCCGTCCGATCGATCGGGCTTTGTTTTTTACTTTGCCAATGCTTTGAACATCCGTTAATGGGGCGGGGTTTTTCGGTTCGAGTGAAGCCTGCCCTGATCCATCCCTCACTCGAAGGGGAAGGCATACCATTCAAGACCGAGCTCGTCTCTAATCTGAAGGAGCTCCCTCTGCAGGCTTCCTTCCAGGGGGACTCCAAGGTCCTTGTTCTCGAGCCAGTACAGATGCTCCTTCTCACCGGCAGTGAATATCCGGTCCTTTCCGGGCATTCTCCTTGCGCTCCTGAGCTCCCTCATGATGTCACCCGCGCTTCTCCTGAAATCCTCGAGCTCCGTGAACGCCCGGATATCCACAGCCATGAAGAAATGGCCTACGTTCACACCGTTCACGGCCCTGAGGAAAGCATTCGCCTGCAGTGCGGAGGATAAAACCTCGACAACGGTTGAATATCCGTATCCCTTGTATCCCGCGGTCTCCTCTTCGCCACCAAGTGGGAGTAATGCCGCATCGGATGTGATAAGTTCCTCCAGTATCCTTCTGCTGTCGGTGATCGACTCTCCGTCTCTTGATATTACAAGTCCCTTCGGGATCTCCCTGCCCTGTCTGGCATAGTATTCTATCTTGCCCCTCTGCCAGATGGAGGTGGCGCAATCCAGAACGAAGGGGAAATCCTCATCCGTGGGAAACCCGATGGTGAACGGATTGGTTCCGAGCAGTCCCTCCGTACCGAAGGTGGGAGCAACCGCGGGTCTTGCATTTGTCCCGTTTATCCCTATCATTCCCTCATTGGCGGCCATGAGGGAGTAGTAACCGGCGATCCCGTAATGTGTGGAGTTCCTCACTGCTACCATTCCAAGACCGTACTGCCTGGCCTTTGAAATGGAAAGGTCCATGGACCTCTTTGCAACGGCATGTCCCATGGAGAAATGCCCGTCAACAACGGCCGTCGCGGGACCTTCCCGGACGATCTCCATCCCCGCATCAATCGCGATCTTGCCGGCCCTGATCCGGTCGTAGTACATCGGCTTCAGGCGGTTCACACCGTGTGAGTGTATGCCCCTCTTATCGGCGGTTATCAGAACGTCGGCGCATATTGCCGCATCTTCTTTCGGAACACCCAGGGAAATGAATACGTCCCTCATGAAATCCTCGAGGAGTTCGAAGGGAAGCCTGATTATCTCTCCATGCATCGATCTCAACCTCCGTGACATTCCATCCATCGAAGGGTCATGCCCTGAAATGGCCCATCATGCGGAAGCTTTTCCCCTGGCACCGCAGTAAGGGCAGATGATCGGTCCATCGTTTTTCTTTACCTTGAAGGTCCCGGTGCAGCCAGGGCACCTGACGGTCATCCCCTCGGGTTCCGGAACATCGAACCTTTCCCTTAGCTCGGAAAGGGTTTCCTCTTCGAGCTCGCCCTCGGCCCCGCACATCGGGCATTTTGCCGTCTCGGTGAACTCCTCGAGCTCGAAGAGGCCGCTGCATACGGGGCAGACTATCGGAACAGGCTCCACGGGTTCCTTCTCCGGTTCGTCGGATGCTACCGTTTCCTCTTCCTGATCATCCCCGGGCACTTTCTCTATGGTCCCCAGGGCAGCACAGTGCTTGCATTTGATATGAAGTGGGCGCTCTCCGGTGTCAACTGCCTTGAATACCTTCAAGCAGGCTGGACACTTGATACGGATCATCTTCGGCCCCTTCTCCTCCCCGGAAGGCCCCGGGGGCTCGGCCTGTTTTGGCTCCATGCCCTTTGGAGGTTCTGCACCGGTGGGAGGCAGCGAAGGCCTCGCGGTCGTGGGTGGGAGATTGGCGGGTGCTACCGTCGGTGGTATGCGAGGCGGAATTCCAGGACCGGGGCCAGGAGGTGCGATCAGTTCCCATCCCCTGGATCTCCTCCTGCCCATCATGAGAAGGAGTACGATCACCACGAGTGCGATAACGCCACCGATGATGACCGGTATCATCCACTCGGGTCTCCCCTCTCCCTCGTTCTGAACGGTGACCGTTATCATGTTCGTGGTCTGGATGGGGGATACGTCGTTCACGGTGTACCTGACGTGGATGTCGATCTCACCGTTTCCATACCTGGTCGTATCGAGGGAATAGGACCATTGTGTGGTCCCCTCGGCTGCCTTCCATTCACCGGAACTGATCTTGACCTCCACCTTGTTGACCTCGAAACCCCGGACCTCCCTGATCCTCCCGCTGATGACTATGCCGCCTGCGACCTGGCTACCGTTCGAAGGATAGGATATCTGAGGTGTTTCCATCTCGAGTACGTTCACAGTCGCACGGGTCTGTGTCTCGAGATACCCGTCCGTTACCGTCATGATCACCTCGAAGGTACCATCCGTCCTGTAGGTGTGCCTTGGCTGGTAGTTCGGGGTCTGTGTCGATTCTCCGTCACCGAAATCCCAAAGGTACTGGAGCTTGTTGGTCTCGCCGGAATCATCGTCCCTTGCCGTCCCGGTGAAGGTCACCTGGGCCCCCACGAGCACCTTCGTGGATGGTCCTATCCTGATCGATAGTGCTTCAGGCGGATTGTCACCGTGTACCTGAATATCAAAAGTATCGTAGAGACCCCTCGGGTCCGATACATTGAGCCGGACCGTCAACGTGCCGCTGTCATCCAGCTTGAGCCTTATCTTCTTCCCGGTATCGTCCCTGTCATTGTTCGGTATGCCGTCCGAATCAGAATCCACGGAGGTATCGAGATCCCAGGAGTAGGTCAGATTGTTTCGCTCCCTGCCGTTGATCTCTCCGTCACCATCGGCATCGTCATCGGGATCGATGGATGGGCTGGCATCCAGCTCCACTTCACCCCGGTCATCGGAAAGCGGGACTATCACCAGTCCGTCCTTCAGCTCGTTTGCTATCTGGGCTTGCGGTCTTGTGTTGGGGAAAAAAACACTCACCGTTGATTCCGCCCTTGAAGCGGCGAAACCGTCGGATACCTGAAGGATGACCAGGTATTCCCCCTCGCTTCTGTAGGTCCAGGAGCTTGAGAAGGAGGAAGAGTCCCATGATCCGTCCCCGTTGAAATCCCATCTGTACTCCAGTGTATCGCCGTCGTCATCGTGAGAACCGTTGGCCGATATGGCGAACCTCTCGTCGACCTCAACGGAGATCCCCTGGTCTACGACGGCCACCGGTATGTAGTTGACATCCAGGGCGAATACACTCTCGTCCAGGCTAAAAGTCCGGGAACCGTCATCCACGGTAAGGGTAACATTGTATGCACCGTATCCGTTCCACGAATGGATGACGGTCTCACCCGTTTCCGAGGCACCGTCACCGAAATCCCAGTGGAAGGTCAGTTCGTCCCCATCGGGGTCGGAGGAGAGACCGGCGATGAACTCGGCCGGTTGGGAGACATTGACCGTCGGCACCCCTGCCCTTAGCTTGATATCGGGTGCGGAGATTTGGGCACGGGGGGGATTGTTGAACACCTCTATACCGATCCACGCCGAATCTTCGAGGCCGTCCGTGTCGAGGACATCAAGTGTGACATTGTGATGACCCTCGGCGAGATGGGTGGTTAAAACCGCACCGTAACCGATGATCATTCCCCCCGAGATGTTCGTTCTCCAGGTGAAGTTCATCGTGGTTTGAGTATCCCCTGTATTGGGATCGATCGTGGCGGTTCCGTCAAGTGTGATGCCCTCCGATTTCGCATACCTCAGGTCAGGGCGCGAGGGTTTGAGAAATATCCTTGCAGAAGGGGGTTCGGGGTCCTCCCTCACCTTGATGTCAAAGGTTTCAACCGTATAGCCGTCGTTCGGGTCCGATACGTTGAGGGTAAGCCTGTGCCATCCGAGGCTGCTCATGGTCCTCGTGAAGAACTTCTTTGTGGAGAGCTGACCGCTGACATTTGAGGACCAATTGAACGAGAGGGGCCGGTCCTCCGGGTCCGTTGTCCCGTTGGCGCTGAACTCGATCGGGGTGGATATTTCGTAGAATGGGCCGTCCATTCCGGAGGGAGAAGGTGATGATATGGATACCCTTGGCGGCTGGTTCTCCTCGACGATAACATCCACCTGGTCCGTGGATGAAAGGTCCTGCGGGTCCCTCAACGTCAGCAGGAACGTGATGGTCCCGACATCGGCTATGATGAAGCTCGGATTGGAGGAATTCGGTGGTGAAACGGTAATATCCGGATGTGTGGTGGATTCCCATGACCAGGTGCAGTTCTCAATTTCCTCATCAAGGGATCCAGTCCCGTCCAGGGTCACCTCCTCATTCAGGAGGTATCCCGTGATGTCGTCACCAGCATCCGCAATTGGCCGTTCGTTCTCGATCTCCATTGTTGACTGGGACGATGACCCCAACAGGAACGGCATGGCCCCTACCAGCAGAATGGTTATCAGGGACCAAATGATGACCTTCGAATAACCTGTTTTTTCGGGTTCAAGGGTAGCATCACGGACCAACGGGATCACTCCTCTTCTAACGTACGGGTATCTTGCTTCTATGATTGAATATGATATAAATCCTTTGGCCGAACGGTGACCGTTTTCCCCCGGATCAGAAGAAATCCTTCAGTATGATGACATCATCCATGGGACCTATCACCTTGATCTTCTTCATGGCGTATGCCATGAGCGGATTCATCTTGCCCTGGATGAGTTTGTCGAAGGTCTGCGTATCCGTCTTGACAACGATGGTTGCGTTGTCCATCGTACCCGCCCTCGGCTCGAGCGCTTTGCCGTCCTTTACCTCGATGATATACTCGCCCTCATCGGTGAATTTCAGGAGTATCGTCCTGTCCTTCGACTGGGCGATCTCCCGGACCTTGGGCTCGGTCTCGATCTTCCTGTTTATGTTGTTCACCATCTCTTTAAGCACATCAAGCATGGGATCACACCTTCATTCTCGGTCGGATTTCCAGATGCTAACGGTTCCGGAGACCGGGTCCAAAACAGCCCTGTCACCTGTCCTTATCCCGCTCCACTCGTCCCTGGGGACCCTGTGGACCAGAGGAATGTCAGCCAATATGCAGCCGATGGTTATAATTGCATCGGCCTTTGCCATTACTAGGGCCCTGGGGGCCTTTCCGTTGAGCTTCAGGTTGTATATCACATAGGAGCCCACCGTTGAGCCGGACCCCTCGGTGAAAAAGAGGAGCCTGTCGGTGATGTCCGCTTCGAACCCGTCCCTTTTCAGGATTCCGGTCTCCGGGTCCACATCGCCGAGAAATGAAATGGGATGGTCCCAGAGAAGAACCTCTCCCTGTACAAGTCCCTTTCCGACTCCCTTCAGCGCGACTCCCTTGAGGATCCGATCGGGACCCGATCCGGACAATTGATCACTGCCCATCCTTCTGCTCCTCCTCCGGTTTCCCGGGAACTGGAGGAGAAGGTTTTTCCGCCATCATTGGCGGCGGTCCCGGTATGGAAAGTTGTGGAGGACCCGGGGGTTCTTTAACGATGGGGGGTGATGAGGGCTGGATCTCGGCAGGAGGCCAGGGAGGAGCAGTTTTCGCAGGAGGCTGCGCCTGCTCGGCGACCTGCGGAACCTGCGGTTCCGTCCGGGGGACCGGCTGCGCGGGCTCTTCCCCGGCAGCATCCATCATCAGTGCCAGCGGATCGATAGTCCCGGTAGGGTCCGAGACTTCGGGTGCTCCCATCTCGAGCTGCATCTCGCTGTCGAACATCGGACCCCTGCTTGCCGCTTCCCTGTCGACGGTATCGCCTTCACCATCATCGTTGGATTCTCCCTGATGATCGTATGGATTGAACGAGCTCATGGTCTCGATCTTCTCGGACCTCATCCCCATTTCCTCCTCCGAGTTCCCGTAGCCTTCCCCGTAGTCCTCGACATTCTCGGCCTTGAGAACGCTGTCGTAGGAGCGTATCTCCTCCTGCGAGACGCGGATCTGCTTCTGATCGAGCTTCCGGGTTATGGCATCGTAAGAGGCGAAGCTGTCGGAATAGTCGGGACGGCTGCTCTGGGCCTTCTGCCGCTCTATGAGCTCCTGGGGGGTCGCCTTTCTCCATGCGGAGTATTTGAGTCCCTTCCAGTGCATACGCTGGAAGATGGGGTCCCAGACCTCGACAAGCAGCTCGGCATCGAGTTCCCTTGCCATCTTCAGAGCATCCTTCCTGAGCTTCTCGTGGGATTTCTGGATATCGAACTGGAACGGATCGGAGCACAGCGTCCAGCCCCTCTTCTCGAGGGCCCTGAAAACATCCCTCTCCCTGTCGATCGTTATCGTCTCGAACCTTATTTCCTTCTTCTTGCCGAAGAGCTTCACGGACCAAACCTCCTTATCTGAGACCCCGGACGGTCCCGGACCTGCCCCGGGGTAGAACGGTTTGGGTTATTTTTTTATTTCTCCTGTTGGTTAGGGGCCGAAGCCTTTTTAGGTTTCGATCAGGTGTGGCCATGGCATTATCCCCGAAGGAACCGAAACGGAAAAAGATCGTTCCCGGGGATGAACAGGGCCCCAGGATACCCTGGGTCAGCTGGATAGCCATCGTGCTCGGTGTCGGTCTTTCCCTGATGGGGATCATGGTCCTTCTATGGGGGTTCGCATGGCAGACGGGGGTCGGCGAGCCCCAGAACATCGATGGCGATGAGCTGACCGGAAATGCCTGCCTGATACCGTTCGGAGGGGCCTCATTGACCATCGGCATACTCTGGCTGATAACGGGTTGGCGGGGTTTCAGGAAGGTCGGTCTGGAAGAAGGGACCAGGCCCTGCCCGTTCTGCGGAAAGCTGGTCGAAACGGACCTTGCTTTCTGCTATTTTTGCAACCGGTCATTCGTTGACGAGGATGAAGAAAAGGGGAACAGGGGTGATGTAAAGGCCGAGGCGGGTGACAGGAGGGCGGAACAATCGGAGCCGGCCGAAGGGACCACACGCAGGGCCAGGAGCCTCGACCCGGGAAAAAGGAGCTGAATCACCTCACCGAAAGTATTTTTGCACCCTCCCTCATACGGTCCTTCATGAGGACCTCCCTGAACGCTCTCAAGAGGAGCCTGATCTTCAAGGACCAATCCAAACTGTCCTTCGATTATGTCCCTGACGAACTTCCCGGCAGGGAAAAGGAGATAGATACCCTGGGACGGCTTTTCAGATCCGTTGTCTACGACAGGATGGGGCAGACTTCCCTGATAACAGGACCCGTTGGATCAGGCAAGACCGCCGTGGTGAAGAGGTTCTGCTCCCTGCTCGTGGAGGCGGGTATGGAGAACAAGAGGAGGATCGAATATGTGCATATCAACTGCAGGAATCGCAAATCCGAATCAATGGTCCTGCTCTCGATCCTCACCCATTTCGACCAGAGATTTCCGGACAGGGGATTCTCCATACCGGAAATGATAGAGATACTGAAAAAACATCTGAAGAAGAAGGAATGTCATCTGGTCATAGTGCTCGACGAGGCGGATGTGCTCCTCAAGAGGTCCGGATCCGATCTCGTCTATTCATTCACGAGGGTCCAGGAAGAGGACTCGGATCTGCTCGGGGCCCTCTCCCTGATCCTGATATCCCAAAAATCCATAATCCAGCTAATGGACAAGGCATCTCTCTCCACCTTCAAGAGGACCAACATCATAGAGTTCGGCAAGTACGACCGGGATGTTCTCCAGCAGATAACGGACCAGAGGGTCGATCTGGCGTTCCACAGGAACGTCGTGGAGGACGGAGTATCGGAAATGATAGCCTCCATGTCCGAGGAGTACGGCGATGCAAGGTTCGCCATCGAGCTTCTGGAAAAGGCAGGAATGGTGGCGGAGGAAAAGGGAAGCGACAGCGTGACCCCCGAGCATGCCAGGCGGGCAAAGTCGGAGGTGAAACCCTTCGTATTCGAGGAGACGATCCATCAGCTGAACGTCCACGAACAGATCATGCTCCTGGCCGCTTCCAGGCTTCTGAAGGGGACCGCTTACTGCTCCACCGGTGAGCTCGAGAACGAGTACAAGGCACTCTGCGAGCAGATAAACAAGAAACCGCTGGGGCATACGCAGTTCTGGCAGTACATGAAGGAGATGGACGCCTTCGGACTTATCACAACGAAGAGGTCCGGAAAGGGGACCGTTGGAAACACCACGCTGATCACCATCCAGGATGTCCCGGTGATGGAGCTCATCGACTATCTGGAAGAGAACCTTCTCTCCTGATCATATCCCACTCAGCTCATCCCTAAGGGATCTCCAGGGGGGATACCCGAAGCCCGTGGAAGCGGTGTTGAACTCCATTGTGGAGATGCCGTCATCCATCCTGGACTGGCCGATATCGGATAGGTCGGAAGCCACGAAATATACCGTTGAGTGGAACCCTGGTGAGGCTGCCACATCCAGAACCTCCCCCAGAAGCTCCCCCTGATCGATCCCTGTCACTATATGGGCCCACCGTATGAACCCGGGGATGGACTGCTGCCCCGTGTTCAACCTGATATCGGCCAGAGACCGGAGTGTGCAGAGAACCCTTTCCCGGGTGACCAGGAACTCGAGGTCAGAGATGAACTCCTCCAGTGGATAGAGCTCCTCGATGAGGTTTACCAATACCTGTTCATCCCTCAGGAGCTCATCCTTCCTGTTCTCCATATCCTTGAGGTGCCCGAGTACCTCGGCCTCCCTCTCGATGGCATAACCCATGGATTGGGCGCGGGAGGAGGGCCTCATCATCAGGTCCATCCCGGGCCCCCCATGCTTTCGAGATGCGAAGCTGTTGAGATAGAGCGGTCTGTGTCCCAGCTCTTCCCTCGTAAGGACCTGGAAGATCCCGGGCAGACAGGGCGGGGACCCGGTCCCGCTTCCGGTCGGGAGGAAGAGGTCGGTCCTGGGTCTTCCGATATGTCCGTCCATGTTGTAGGAAAGACCGTTGCCGATGATAGGCATCATGTAAAGGGGCGCCTCGATCGATCTCATCCTGGATTCTCGGGGGTACCTTACTATCATCTTCTCCGCCCAATCCATGAGCGCCCGTCTCAGCTTGAAGGAAAGATCAATGACATACCTGGAAGGGACCTCCCTCTCCCTCCTGATCACTTCCATAACATCGCTGACGAATGGTCTGACGGAATACTGATCACCAAGGTGGGCGCAGATCCCTCCAAGAGCCGGTATTTCCCTGTACAGTCCCACAAGGGAGCGCTCTTCGATGTCACTGGCCCTTTCGGGCATCCCGTAAACATCGGCCGTTATCCTGGAGAATATGTCCCTGCGCCCGAGATGTCCGGACCCCTGCTCCAGGATCTCCATCATTTCGGATGTGGAAGCACCGGATATCGGTCCGGGGTGGAGCATTTCCATGTATGTTGACAGGTCTTCCATCAGACCGGAGATCGGATCGGGGGTCCCTTCCCTATCGGGGATCGATCGGACAACTTCCTGAAGTGTGCCGCAATTCTTCAGTGCCACGATGCGGGATTCCAGGGGCCAGAGGGACAGGTTCAGCTCCTGCCTGCTTGTCTCCAGGCACGAGATCGCCCGTTCAAGAGCTTCCGGGAGGCGGGGAGATCTGGACCCGCCTTTTACGAGCAGGGCGGTCAACGAACCCAGTATCTCACACGGAGCCGACGGAGGTTCGTGGAGATCGAGCCGGCAGCGGGCCCATCTGACCAGGGAGCGGGTGTGAATATCAACACTGCCTTTCCAGATGGCATCCATTCGGGACCTGATATTCTCCACGTATTCCCTGCTGTAAGAGAAAACATGACCTGCGCAGTCTTCCATACCCGATAGGTAGGCTTCATCCGGAGCAAGCACTTTCCAGAGCTCCACAGAGTCTCGCTCCATGGTATCCATTTGAATTTTCCCCGCTCATGATATCTGGGATCGTTCAGAGCTCGGGAGGCGGGGGAAGGTCAGGAAGTTTCCTTGGCCTAGGAGGCGTCTGTGCCTGTACGGGCGCTGCGACCCCGGGCTCCGGAAACATCTCCGGTTCATCATCCAAGGAGCTCTCCGTGAACAGATCGTCCACCTGGCTTTCGTCACCATCTGATGACTCCTCCACCGGAGGCTTCCAGACGTTTTCCTCCTCGCTACCCTGGGAGCTCGATTCCTCGACCTCCCTGTGGGCCTCCTCCATGAATCCCTCGAGGTAATCCTCCTCGGGTGGTCTCTCCTGTGCAGTCATTCCCCCGGGAGCGGGCGGAAGCTGCTCCACCCTGGCGGGGCCGACCTGCGGATACTCCTGAGGTGGAAGCTGCTGCTGTGCCGCTCCCGGAAGCTCCGCTCCGTACATCTGCTGCCGGACCACCGGTTTGGGTTTGGAGGTGAGAACGAATAGGAAGAATATGACCGCCAGGATCACAAGCACCGCCGCAACAACCAGGATGACGATGAGGAGTATGGACATCCCCCCGCTCTCATCCTCGATGTCCTCTGGATGGTCCGAGGGCTGGAGGGGATGGGTCCCGGCCTTGAACTCCTCGAAATTGGTCCATCCGTCCTTGTCCGCATCCAGGAAGCTATCGTTGACGTTCATGTCAAGACCATGGTCGATCTCGTAGGTATCGGGCATCCCGTCCCCGTCCGTATCCCTGTCGGGATCCTCCACGACGGGTCTCTCCACGATCACTATTGTTGTCTCGACCACGGCTTCCGCTCCGTATGGATCGGTCACCGTCAGGCTGACGAGGAAGTTCCTGAACATGGAGAAATTATGGATGACCTCTTCACCCTGAACCTTGGGAGTCCCGTCGCCGAAGTCCCAGGTGAAAACCAGTTCGTCCCCGTCAGGGTCCTCGGCGTCCTCCGCCCAGAACCTGATATCGTTGCCAGGATATCTCACAACGGACTCATCATACCTGATCCGTGGTTTCCCGGGAGGGTCATTTGTGTTCACTATCTCGTAGGTCACAAGGACCGTATCCGCCGACCCGTCCTCGTCCGTCACCGTGATCCTCACGGTGAATACTCCCACCATCTCCTGAGTGGGACGGATGGTGAAGTTTCTCGAGAACTCGTCCCCGAAAACGGGGGTCTGCTGCCAGGAGGGATCGTTGGTGGAGAAGGAGAGATCGTCCCTGGGATCTATGTCCTCGGCTGACACGGTGAGAACGAAGGGTTCGTCCTCGTAACCGTTCCGTTCGTTGTCGCTGTCAAGTGTGATCTTGCCGTCCACCGGTGCCTCTCCGTTCACGGTCTTGATGACCGGTCTATCGTTGACGTTGTCAACGTACAGCATGATGGTTATCTCCTGGCTCATGGTGTTCTGGGAGTCGATCACCACAAGGGATGATGATACCAGACCCACCACCGCGTCGTCATTCGAGGGTGTGTAGGTGATGTATGCCCTCATGGGATCTGTCGGGTGGGGATGGGCTTCCCACCCCGGAGCACCGAGCACCCATGATAACTGATCGGCCATTCCGATCTCGATGTCCGGATCGTAAGCTTCCACCGTCAGGTTTATCTCGATATCCTCCTCGACGCTCCTGAAAGTGGGTTCGTCCTCCACATCCAGGTTGTCATACCCCACCCCTCTGTCCCTCCACTCAATGGAAACCAGTGTGGGTTTGTCATTTCTGTTGGTAACGTGGAATACAAGTATGCAGTGATCATCCTCTCTGGGGGAATGGCCGTCGTCCACGGTCACCCTGACCCATGTGGTGCCCACGTCCTCGTTCGTCGGAAGGAAGCTGTATTGTCCGTTCTGGTTGATGATAAAGGCTTCCGTGGTGGCATTGTGACCGTAGACTATGTCATTCTGGTCCTCTGTATCGTTGTCCCTACCCCATATCTTCTTGGATTTCAGGGTCGTTGCCCCCTGTGGAAGGGTGATGTGTATCGGCTGGTGGTTGTTCTCCACGCTACCGGCCATGACATCCACTTTCTCGATATATGCGTCATCGTTGACAGGAGAGATCGTCACCGCGAACTCGTTAGAGTTCACGTAGAGATCGTCATTGTCGTTGTAAACCCAGTTCGGGCCCCAGTCGTAGCATCTGATCCTGAACTTCCCGGAGCCGTACCAGTTGTCCTCGGTTACGAATATGGACATCTGGCCGTCCTCGGAGATGAGTATCTGCAGCTCCTCGTCGGGTGCGTCCGTCCTTATGACCTCGTACCTGAGCCTGGCGTTATGCTCCGCCTCGGGGTCCGAGAAATGGTCGTCAAGGTCGGTGAGGTTCATCCACGGGCCCTCGTCCTCGTTGTATATGTGATCCCGGATGTAGAGGTTCAACTGGGGGGGCCCGTTGGGGGGTATTATATTCGCATTGATGGTGGTGATGTTGTACTGTATCTCCGCATTTCCCTCCGCTCCGGCATACGCACTGGAGCCTGCAAGCCAGAGCTGGACCGGTGACACTCCTATCCAGGCATGATCCGCCTTGGCTTGGAACCCCACCGTGTAGGGGTCGTTCCCGAAAAGTATGCCCACATAGGGCAGATTGCCCTGACCCACCGTTGCGATATTAAGCTGCTGTGCGGTGTAGTTGAACCACATTAGATAGATGAACATTATGGTTGTCTTTGCAACCCTCTGGCCGTAAAGACCGGGACCTGCATATCCGTAGAAACGCCCTCTCTCCTCGGTTGCGACATCGACCCTGAGGCTGAACCTCACATCGTCACCCCTCTGGGTGTCCAGTCCGTTGTCTGTAAGTACCCCTGTCATGTCGAACCAGTCGAAGAGATCATGGGACCTGTTGACCTTCTGCATACGGGCAGGTCTGACCGTGGAGTTCACCCTGAGGCCGCCTCCGAAAAGTCCGTTGCCTTCGTTCACCGTTGTTGATGTGATCTTTATCTCCATCGTGTAATTGAGAATTGTGCTGTTCCAGGCCCGGAATTCGAGTACCAGCGGGTATTCGAAGTTCAAGGTGGGGTCGCCGTCGGGAACGAACACCATCTTCGAGGTGTTCCCGTGGAACTTGCCGGTGAGTTCGTACCCCGTATCCTGGAACTGCTGCAGGACAAAGTTATATGCATATGCCTGGGTTGCGAGGGAAGCGTTCTTCTTCACCGCTTCCTCCGAGAAGATGGTTATCTCGACCCTGTCGTAGGTTCCGTTTATACCGTCAGCGGTCAGATTGATCCAGTAGTAGTCCTGGTCAACGAACGAGATCGTGGTGCCGGTTATCCTCGAGGTGACGTTGTTCTCTATCTTGTCACCGTCCCCCAGAAATGTTGCATTGGAGAAATCATCGTTCTCGTCCTTTCCGGACGCCCATACCGATGATGATTTAGCGCAAGGCTTCTTCATCCAGCTCATGTCATGGAGCGAGGAAAGAGGGTTCTCGGGGTCCTTCACTTCGATCGTCCTTAGATCGGCGGCTCCGAGTCTGACAAGGTCGTGGATATCGTAATAAGGCACTGTGGACCCGTCAGAGTCCAAAGTGTCATCCCCGGATGAAACAGCAACCGGAAACCGGGCTCCGGATGTCCCTGCATCGGCTCCCGGAGATAAGACCGGGAAGGCCGAAAAAAGCATGATCGCGGTGATCATCAGCACGAAAAGAGCGGTCCTTTTCATCAACATTCCTCCATGCAAATATTCTGGTTTTCTGCTAGGTTTCTGGTGGAAAGGCCTGGCGGATAGACCCAATGACCGTTCGGGTTATAAAGTGTTTATGGTTCGTTGAGCCACGTCCAGTGTCACCGGATCACTGGCCCCGGACCCAGACCTCGTCCGGGATCTCGTCGTAAACGTCATATCCCTCGCCGGCAGGCGGGCAGCCGATATCGGAGTCGCATGCCATGGAGTTGATGGCGTGCTTCTTCAGGAGCCAGTAGTGGATCCTCCACTCCCTGCCGTCGTAGAGTGTGGTCTCCTCCCTCTCGGTGACCAGCAGTCCGAAGTCCTCGAGCATATAAAAGAGATCACGGTCCTCGGGTTCGAGGATGTTGTCAACTATCCGGTCACCGAAACCGAAGAAGTTGAGAACGTGATAGGCCATATTCTGAGCGTCCTCCCTGCTCATATTGTGTTCCTTGTAACTATTGATAATGGCCTCTGTGAGACGATTCAGACTTACTATGAGTTCCATGCTTCCGTTGGCCATGCATCCACCTCAAAGAAGGCAAGTTGGAGCATCACTTGGCTGCTTCCCCGCGGGTGCGGGAGCGGGCCTATAAAAGAAGCCGTATTTAATCGTTGTGGGGCTCTCCTCTACTGTTGAGAACCCCCCCTGTCCTGTTTACGGTGGAAGGTTCGACGGTGGTTCTGAGAAAACTATTATATGAACAGTATCATTGTGGGAGAAAACACGGCCCGGCCAACAGACCGGACCATGCATTCCCTCCCTGGAGGTATCCAATTGGCCCCGGACGATAAACAGCACAAGAAAAGGTTGAAGGAGGCTCAGAAGACTTACACCAGGTACCTCAAGGCCTTCCAGCAGGGAAAGATCACAAAGGATGAGCTCAGGGAAAAGCTCAGGCCGTACAAGTTCGAGCTGAAGGAGCTCGGTTTCCCTGTGAAGATCAAGGACGAAGAGGAGAGACCTTCGGGGGCTCCCGAAAAGGTAGAGGAAGAGAGACCCAGGCAGGTGCCAATCGTCTATAATCCGTGGAAAAAGCGGTCTTCCCTCACCATCGAGGAGATAGAGAAACGTGTTGACACCCTTTCTCCCGGAAGGTCCACATCGGACAAGCTCAAGAAGCTCTACGAGAGCAGGTTCGGCGAGGAGCTTGCACCCCCCGGGGACCTTATACCGTTCTCCAGGGCGGAGCCAGAGCTCCCGCAAGCCCGTGCAAGGGGCGCCCTCCCCGCTGCCACAGCGGAAGAGGAGGAGGGCCAATCCACGGGCGAGAGAAGGTCGCTCCTCAGGTCTCTGTTCAAGGGTTCAAAGGAGGCAAAGCCCCAGTGAGAGGGCATGACAGGTGAATTCAATGGACAAGGACCATTACGATCAGGCTGCGACGGTGTTCTCCCCCGATGGCCGGGTATACCAGGTCGAGTACTCGAGAGAGGCCATAAAGAGGGGCGGTCTCGCCCTCGGGATCGTCTTCAGGGACGGCATCATCTTCACAATAGACAAGTCCATATTCAGTCCCCTGATAGAGGAGGACAATCTCGAGAAGTTCTTCAAGATCACACCCGAGGTCGGGGCTGCGGCCTCCGGACTGATAGCAGATGCCCGGGTCCTTGTCGATATCCTCAGGGAGAAGGCACAGGAGGAAACCAGGAAATACGGCGAGAGGCCGGATGTAAAGAACCTCGTGATGTGGATATCCAAGATCTACGAGGTCTACACGAGATACGAGGGGGTCAGGCCCTTCGGGACGGCTCTTCTTGTCGGAGGCAAGGATGCAAACGGTTTCCATCTCTACGAGACCGACCCGTCCGGGGTATTTCAGAAGAGGAAGGCTACAGCGATTGGCAAGGGTTCCCAGAAGGCCCTGGAGATACTCGAATCCCGTTACCGGGCCGACCTCACCAGGGACGAGGCGGTGAAGCTCACGCTTGAGATCCTGAACGAGACAGCTTCCGAAAGACCCAAAGACGACAGGAAGGGTGAGGAGATCCACATCCTTTCCATGGATGGGTTCTTGAGGATGGACCTTGACGAGAGAGCGGGCTTCGAGGAAGCCATGAAACTGCTCGCCGAGAAAACATCCTTCGAAATCGGGGAAGAAGGGCCGGATAGTGAAGTGGTGGCAGAAACGGGAGAGAAAGCACCAACGAATGATATCAACGATCTGCTGGATTCCGTTCCCAGGCTTTCAAATGAGGGAAAGATGGGCCTGGTGGAGAGGTTCAAGGACCTCGAAGGCCTGAAGAGGGCCTATTTCGATGAGCTCATGTCCGTCAAGGGTGTCGGCAAGGCCTCGGCCGAAAGAATAGTGAAGGCGCTGAAAGAACTGAAAGGATAAAGAATGCAGGATCGGTGCTTACAAACCTCTGGTATTCCTTATCAGCTTCACACAGGCTTCCACGGCGTACCTTGCATTCTCGATCCTGGCCTGGGCCTGGCTCCGGGACATACCGGGTCCGGTTATACCCAGACCGACGGGCTTGTTGTTCTCAAGTGATATGTCTATTATCTTCCTGGCCGAATGCTGGATGACGACCTCGTCATGCTCTGTCTCTCCCTCTATGACCGCTCCGAGTGCGATAACACCGTGCAGGTCCTTCTTTCTGATCAGCTTCTGCAGGGCAAAGGGAATGTCGTACACTCCGGCTACATTGACCTGATCACCGACCTCGCAGCCGAGGAATTCGGCATGTGCCTTTGCTCTTTCCAGCATCATCATGGTTATGTCGTAGTTGTATTCCGAAACAACGAACCCGATCCTAATGGTCTCTTCCTTCATATGATAAACCTCCATCAATGTTTTATCGCGCTAACTTGACCTTCATCTATCCCGCCAGCGTCCTCGAAGCCCTGCCTCTGGCCCGTACCGGCCAGCTTTCTGAGGGCTTCGGGTCTGGAGAGCATGAGAAAAGTATTTCTGGCATGCTCCCGGGTCCTGTTCTCCGCCAGTGCCCGGAGCTCTTTTTCGTTACCGGCCTCATCCATGTGGACGAATACCTCGATGATGTGCCTGTTGGTCATGAGCTGGGCAGCGATGATGCCCTGGCTCGCTTCATGGGCGCAGGTCTTGTCGATTTTCTCGGGACCCGGCATGCCGAGGGCCATCACGATATCGCATTCATCCTCTTCTATGAGCTTCTTGCAGGCTACGGGAAGGTCCTTCACACCGGGAACGGTTCTGCGTATTATCCTGAAGCCCGTTCCGGAGGCCCTGAGCTCGTCCTCCGCCATGGAGCCCATATCGACCCTCGAGAACGTGGTATCGACAACACCGATCCTTTTCAATTGTCGGCCTCCTTCTTGATCCGGTCCAGCAGCCTGGATGTGGCGTGAATGTCCCCTTCCAGTTTATCCACACGAACAACCTCCACTTTAAGGCCTTCCGCCCACAGCTCATCGGCAAGTTCTTTCGTTTCCGGTGTCTGATCGTAACCCAGAGCGATAATATCGGGCTGGATCTCGTGGACGATCCTGTGTTGATCTGTCTCGTATCCGAGGACGGCAGCGTCCACCCACCTCATTGCGGCGACCATCTCCCTCCTGGCCTTCTCGTTAACAATGGGGTGTCTCTTCAGCCCCTGAACCGTCTGGTCCCTGGCAACGACGACGATCAATTCGTCGCCGAGCTCCCTGGCCTTTCGGAGGAAATGCAGATGGCCGGGATGCATCAGGTCGAACACCCCGGATGCCATCACCCTCTTACCTCTTTTTCCGGGTATGATACCGGGTACGGTGGATGTCAGGATATCATGGGGTCTGAGCTCGATCTCACCGTGAGGCTCCGGAACGTAGCTGCGCTTCCACTCGCCGTCCCATTCCCTCCATGCCCCGATTATCTGATGACCTTCAAGGAAGGGAATTTTGTGTTCGGCAGCATATTCCTTGACCTTTTCCCTGGGCATGGCAAGACCGCCATCTCCCATTATCTCGCACCCGACGGAAACCCCGGACAGGCCGGCCATGGTGGAAAGGGCACAGGACAGCTCCGTGTGGCCGAACCTGTTCTCGAGTATATGGTCCGACCCGATGCATATTGAAATATGCCCCGGAGACCGGAAATGCTCCCCGAACCGGGAAAGAGACTCCGCCTCCGTCATCCCGGGGACCTTCAGTGAGAGCTTTCCGAACTCCGAAACGGTAAGGGCCCTGTCCCTGTCGGTGATCCCTGTGAAGGTATCCCTGTGATTTATCGCAAGAGAGAATGAAGACCTGGTATCGTAGGGGATATCATCGGATATCAGCGCGCTGAACACCGGATAATCCTTCCTGAACTGCGGGAACACTTCCTGGAGGAAAGGCAGTCCGAGCTTGTCCCTGATATCCGGTCTGACCATCAGAAAGATCAACCCGCCGCCATCCATCCTCATCTGTCTTATGTGGTCCGGTGAACAGAACTCTGCCGGAAGAAAGAAATCGCACTCCTCCTCCCTGCCGTCGGCATCGTAAACTATCACGAAACGGCCCTGCCTGTATGCCTGTATGGCAGCGTGAAGCTGATCAGGGGTCATCGGTTCGGCTATGAGGGTTTGAAAAATAAATATTTTGTATTGACCAAAATATTGGTATCCTGGTGGTTCAGAGTTCTTCCTCCTCCCGCTTCTTCATTATCTCCTTGATGTGGAGGCCGCCCTCCTCGCTCCTCCTCTCGGAACCCGTGACATCCGAAAGATCGTAGACCCTCCCCTCTATGTCCAGGGCGCGCTTGAGAATGTCTGTGGCCTTGTCCATGTACCCCGATCTCTGGAGCATCCTCCCTTTGGAATAAAGGGACGGATAATAACTGTCGTCCAGGGCAAGGGCCCTGTTGTAGGCATCCATGGCGCCGCGGTCGTCCCCCTTGGCCTCTAGTATCGTCCCGAGATTGTGCCAGACCTGTGCAGGGCCTCCCCTTGCCTCGAGAAGAAGACGCATGGCTGATTCCGCTTCATCGAACCGTCCAAGCTTCATCAGGACGATGGCCCGGTCGTGGTGAAGCTCGAGGGGGGACCCCTCGAGGGATATTCCGAGTTCGTATTCGGAGAGGGAGGGCTCGAGGTTACCGAGCTCCCTGTGTATGAGGCCCAGTATGGAATGCATCCTCCAACCGGGCTCCATCATGGGCTTTGCGGCAAGAAAGCACAGGAGTGCGGGCCTCCACCTCGCGCTTGCCAGGTAAGCCTCGCCGAGCGCCAAAATGCCCTGAACCGTACCTTTCCCTGAACCTTCCCCGGGCCATTTTTTCCCATCCATGATCTCCAGTGCTGTAGAGGCGTCCTGCTGGAGGCCTTTTGATGATATGGCTTTCAAAAAACATTCCCTGGCCCCCTCGAGGTCCGCATTTGATGTTCTGTAAAACCCCAGTAGCTCCCAGGCCCTGCCGAGACCCTTGTCAAGCTCCAGGGCTCTGAGGAGGGGACCCTCCACGGATGAGAACTCGCATATGTCGAAGAGGGATTCCGCTTCTTTCAGGAACCGGATCGCTTCCACGTGCCTGTCGTAATCGTCATCCATGTCCCTGAACATCCGGCGAAGGATTTATAACCGTTTCCATGGGGCTGCCATCTTCAGATCTCTTCCCATCCATTGTCCCTGAGAACGGATACGGGATCCGGCTCCGGCCATGATTGGACAGGAAAATGCTTGTTGCACCTGCTGCAGCTGTAGAGTGAGGAGCCATATCTCATCATGGGATCGAAACAGACAGGGCAGAGGGCTCTTGAACGGTACTCGAAATCCTTGAAGAAGCGATGACCCTCGCTGCATTCCCTGACCTCTATCTCGAATATGAAAAGCGTGGAGGGCTTCTTCGTGATCTCCCCCCCCATCAGCCTTACACCGTGGATGGATATCCTTCCGCCCTCCACCTTCATCTCGTAGGTTCCGTGGATATCCCTGGTGGGGGATCCGCAGATCGCGCATGGTTCGGAAGCATGGAAACCGGTAAGGTTCGGAGCCTTCTTTTCCCCGGCCTTACCATCCTTTTCCGGTTTGGGTTTGCAATGACCCGAGAGATCGAAACCGCATTTTTCGCATCTCTTCGCACCCTGATCGTATTGATAGGCACTGCAGTTTGGACAGTATTGCATCCCGGGACCCCCGGGGTTAATTGCGGTCCCGAGTATTTTTATTTAGTCCTGCGGTGTCTGAGGGCAAGGAACATGGCTGCGGCAATGATCCCGAAGACCAGTATCAAAACGCCTATCAAAACCGTGGAGCTCCCGAGGGAGAATGATCCGGGGGTTGAGCTCATGACCACGACCGCGGTTGAGTCCTCCTTCTGGTCCCAGACGACTCGACCCGTCATGTCCCCTTTTGTTCCGGTAATGGTGTATTCGGACCTGGGGATCATTTCGAACACCGCACTGCCTCCCGGGCCCACCACGAGCTCGAAAGAGTAACCATCGATGTTGGAAGTGATGTTCAAAACGGCATCGGGAACCGGCTCTCCCTCCTCATCAACAGCAAGCACTTCCATTCTTGAAAAAGGAGAGAATGAGGCATATGGTCTCGGGATGATGTCAACGAGATCGTCGAAGGCGTATTCCGGATGCTCCCGGGCATGGACATCGACCAGGAATGGCTGGCCGCAGGAGTGGCCGAACCTTGCCCATATCTCCATTCTCAGGGCCATGGAACGGTTGGTGACCTTGGCATCCATGGACCCGTGGGGGTAGCCGGAAGCGTTCTCCACATGACCGCAAAGTGTGTGGGAACAGGGATTGATCCTGTTCTCGACGGTATCGTAATGGTCACCCAGGTATTCCATCCCGTGGAACACGGTGATATTGCCATAGTCGCGGTCCCTTAACTGCTGGAGCCTCACCCACCTGGGATAGCATCCGTGGTCCCAACCCTGGGTCGCTCCCATCTCTTCTGCGACCTCGGGATCCCAGGGATAGTTACATGAAGGAAGGAACCCGTTGGTGGTCCTCTTCAGCTCGTACTCGTAGGCCCCTAGCTCCAGAATTGCAACCTCGTTGGTCTTGGCATCCGCGAGGAGATAATCACCGCAGTAGGCACCGTTGGTGCTCTCGAGCATTATTTCGGTGAAACTGTCAATGGAATCCGCATACTGTGCGGCTTTCCTCAGACGTACGAAAGATGGCGTGCCGAACCATCTGTAGGGACCGGTTCCGAGGGTGGTCTCCGCGATGACCAGACCCGCCGAGTTGGTGTAGTATTCGGTTCCGGACCATATCATACCCGCGGTCACCTCCATGAATATTCGATTACCTGTGTCCGGAACGATATCGATGAAAACAGCGTGGGCCGGGCTCAGGAAATAGGGCATCCACAGAGATTGACCAAGGACGAAACCGCCGTCTGCTGTGGCATTGCCCGTGGCAACGAATGCGCTGCAGTGGTGAGGGGTCCTCGGCTCGTAATTCGGAAGGTTGGTGTTGAACGGCAGCCACCACCAGGGGTTGCCCGGCATGTCCGTCCTCCACCATATGTCCCATATTGCGTTCAGTGCCAGGATGTCCCACCTGTCGACAGGATCGCCCTGCGGGTCCCTTGCGCCGTTCTCCGAGGCTCCGCGGGCTATTCCGTCGATCTCATCTCTCTGTTCCTGGGGAACGTATATCCAGTAATTCATGGCAAGTGTCGTGGTCTGCCTCCAGTCGATGCCGTAGCTCCTCTCCGTTGCATGGGCGTAGGCGGATATGGAGCGTGTTATCAGGTCGGCCAGCATGGACCCGTGCTGGTATCCGATGTCGTTCGGACCGCCGATTACCTGAACATATCTGAAGCCCTCCTTTTCCCAGTAGAAACCCCCGCTCGGGTGCGGCTCCCCCGATACGATCTCACCGCTTGCGGGTACTACCACGGAGGTCAACCCGAATGCAAGCATGAGGAAGAGGGCCGCCGCCCTCTTCGAAAGGGTGGACATGGTCTCATTTCCTCCTTCTCTTACTGGACAGGATAAATACCAATAACATTCCGAGCAGGATCACCGGGACCTCGAATCCCGGCAGGGAAACGCCTCTCTGCCTGATGTAAACGGAATAGACCGCCCCTTCCACAACCGCTCCGGTCTGTGACGCCTGCTCGGAGGCCACGGTGAAGGTCAGGACCACTATGTTGTTCCTCCAGCCCTCCCATTTCTTTGGGGTTGCGATATGGACCGGGACCACCTTCTTCTGCCCGTGTGCCAGCTCGAACTTCGTGGTCTCGAAGACAAATGCCCATCCATTGCTCTCCATGGTGCTCCTCCGTTCGATATCAACTGTAACCTCATCCTCACCGTTTCCGGTGTTGGTGATCTCAAGGTCGATATCGAACTCACCTCCGGGTGACGTCTGGATGTAGGGCTGTTTGCATCTTACGGAATACTCGTAATACTGTTTGATATAGACGAAGAAAGTGACAGGGGAGACCTGGCCCGAATTGGATTCGGGAACATACTCCCAGGAACCTGAAACGGTAAGGGTCTTTGTATAGTCCATACCGGATGTCATGGAGCGGGGCGGGATCATTATCGATAATGAGAAGGGTATGGTGGATTGAGATTTTGTGACCACGAGGAGAGGGATCTCGGTGACCGGCCATCCCTCGATCTCGGCCTCGAGGTCGACAACGGCATACTGGGCATCGATCTCGACCCACTGCTCCACATTGATGTATCCGACAAAAGTGACTATGCCCCCCCTTTCGGGGTCCACGTCCGCGAGGATCGAATCGCCCCCTGGCGAACCGATCCTTCCGGGGTGTATGGTGACGATGAGGTTTCCGGCACCATCCGCTTCCACCGGAAGGTATCTCAGGGTGGCAGTGGCAGCAAGCGTAAGGAGAAATACGATTGCCAGCAGCCTGCGGGTTAGCCTTCTCATCATCTGCAGGAGAGTGAAACAACATATATAACCCTTCTAATCGTTGAGTGAAATCCCCTCCCGGGTCCCAGGGACGCTCGACCTTTCCGAAAACTATTATTCCGGTCCCGTCGATACTACACATCCCCGGAGGACCCATCTTGGACTATCTGATAGCAGGTGGAAACGGCTTCATCGGATCGAACCTCATCGCATACATCATGGGCAGGGACCCGGAGGCGAACGTGATAAACCTCGACCTCTCGAGAAAGGAGGTAATGGAAGATCACATGGGCATATCACAATACCAGGGAAGATACGCATTCAAGGAAGGGGACGTCTGCGATCTCTCATCTTACGAGCATTATCTCAAGATATCCGACATCGTCATAAACTGCGCGGTCGAGAGCGGAAGGTCCCACTTTCATGAGAGGATGGAGAGGTTCATAAGGACTAACATATTTGGAGCCAGGGTACTGGCCGACGCCTGTGTTCGCAACAACGTTCCCCTCCTTCACCTTTCAACGGACGAGGTCTACGGTTCATGCCCTTTCACCGTGCAGAGGAAGGAGGAAAGCGCACCTGTCGATCCCACCAACCCGTACGCTACAACCAGGGCAGCGGGAGAAAGACTTGTCTATCTCTCAGGCAAGATGAGCGAGGCACCACTTGCCATCGTCAGGCCTTGCGAGGTGATCGGTCCGAACCAGGGAGTGACGAACATGATCCCGAGGACCATCAAGATGATCAGGGAGGGAAGACCTCCGATGGTCCCCAGCAAGAAGGGAGAGAGGTACAGGGACTGGATACACGTTCTTGACCTTTGCTCGGCGCTGGAGATCGTCACCCGCTCCATAACCGGAAGGGTCGGTCCGAGGGTCACAGAGGACCACCACAACGAGCACAATCCGCCAGGAAGGACCGTCATCTCGGGAACCAGCGTTGCTACCACACCGAGAAGCGGAGGTCAGACCTCGAAACCGGTTCAACCCATAGTCAGCGGGGTAACCGTCCTGAACATCACATCGGAGAACCGCCATTCCCTGAATTCAGTGGTGGAGACCATCCTCTCCCTGATGGGGTCGGACCTTCCCATACAGGAAAGACGTGACGAAGCCTACACGGACCTGGGTTACAACCCCTCCGGAAAGAAGATCGCATACTACGGGTGGCAGTCCAGGTATACTGATATGAGGGACATGCTTCGCTCCACAGTGGAATGGTACGAGGAGCATCCCGATCTGATCGATTCGTTCCATTCCGACAGGCTCATGCCGTGAGACCGAAAAATGGATTATACTTGAATCCGATCGACGGGAGTAAAGAGACTGCAGTGTAAAGGATGATCCCAACCACGGAGATGTTTACGAAATTGAATGACCCGATACAGTAAGCGGTTTTTTTGGAGTTGATATGATGAAGAGAGAGTCGATTGGTATTTTCATAGACGGAGATTATTTTGACGGTGTTCTGAGGAGCGAGTTCGATTCCCAGAGAATTGATTTTTACACCTTTTCCCAGTTGATAACCCCCGAGGACACCCAGAGGTTCAGGACCTACTACTACAAATCCATCCCCTATCTCCCCCTGGATTCTTCGCCCGATGACAGGTCCCGGAACGAAGGGGTGGAGAAGTTCCTACAATCTCTCAGGCATCTGCCCAGGTTCAAGGTGAGGACCGGGGAGCTTACAAAGACCCAGGAGGGATCCTACCGGAGAAAGGGGGTCAATGTTTCCATAGCCATCGACGTGACCCGCCTTTCAACGGACAGGATGGTGGATTCCATCTATCTCATCTGCTCTGACCCGGACCTCCTTCCGCTCATCAAGGCGGTGAGGGATATGGGCATCATAGTCAGGATATACCATGGGGACAACATCCCCGAGAGGATGCTTGCGGAATGCGACGAGGCCGTAAGGATCGATGACGAACTGATCACGAGGTCCCTCAGGGACAACAGCTGGAACTGATCCATGGGGGTCCTGAAGAAGAGGGATGGAACATGATGCCCCTTGGCCATGTCGGGATACCGCTTTTCGTCCTGCTTTTCAAGGACGATATGGACTTCGACGTGAGACTTCTGGTACTCGGTGGATTGCTCCCCGACATAATAGACAAGCCTCTCGGCCATCTTATCCTTCCCGAGAACAACGGCAGGATATTCGCCCATACACTGCTCTTTGCGGTAATGGTCCTGATATCGGCAATGATCTGGAGGAGACTTGTTCCCCTGTCGCTCGGGGTGTCAGGCCATCTCCTGCTCGACGGGATGTTCCTGGAGCCGCGATCGGCGCTCTGGCCTCTATTCGGTGGTTTTCCATCCACAGATTACGATGTTATCGACTGGATCCATGCTTACCTCGAACCCTACGTCATCGCAGAGGAGGCCGTGGGGCTCCTGATGATCCTTGCAGTTGTATGGAGGTTCCGCCTCTTCAAATGGAGTAACATAAGACAGATCCTAGCGTCTGGACGGACCGGCTCCAGACCAAATCAATAAACCATTTATATAAAAAGGATATGAAGTAGAGAAACCCACGGCCGGGATGGTGTAGCCTGGTAGCACCGGGGACTGTGGATCCCCTAGCTCGAGTTCAAATCTCGGTCCCGGCCCTCCTGTGTGCTGTTCTGGAGGAAAGGTCATGACCGAGGAGAAACAAGCTGCACCCGATGCACAGAACCCCCTGTCCATGTGTCAGGGTCCCTCGGGATTCATATTCATCCTCTCCTTCGGTTTCCTCATGCTGATAATGTTCGACAGGAATCTCGGAAATTCCGTTTCGGACATCATAGGTCTCTTTCTCTATCCGGTGATCGGTTTCGGAGGCAGCTTCCCGATATTCACCATGCTCGGAGCGGGTCTGCTCACCATTGTGATATCAACGACCATCAGGCATTTCACCATGGACTGGCTCGACCTGGCCAGGAAACAGAGGATAATGAACGAATACAACAAGGCAGTCAGGGAAGCGACGAAATCCGGTAACCAGTCCCGGGTCGAGAAACTGCAGAGCGAGAACCAGGAGATCATGGGAATGCAGTCATCCATGATGATGGGGCAGATGAAGGCCTCCATCCTTTCCATGGTGATCGCCATCCTCATCTACAGATGGCTTTACTCGTTCATCTGGGATGTGGCGCAGCCCACCGTGACCGTTCCCTGGGACATGGCATGGCCGCTTACCGGCTCGGCGTTCAGTGCTGCCTGCGGCAGCATATGCATAAACCCCAGCGGCGGAGGCATACCACTCTGGATATTCGTTTACATCCCCATAACCGTCCCCATCGGCCAGGCATTGATGAGGGGTCTGAAGTACTTCGAGTTCTCGAACAAGCTCAAAAAGATTGGGGAAGATGTGTTCGGACCCGTGGACAGACCCGTCAAGGAAGAAGTCCCGATCGATGTCAAGGACAAAAAGGACCACGGAAGACCCCGGGAAGCGAAGAGGCCCCCCGGGGAGGACAAAAGGCCAAAGAAGAAGGGCGGCAAGGGACAGAAAAAAGGTTCCGGGAAGAGAAATAAATAGTAAATGGACTTTTTCTCCTTGCCCAGGAGGAATCCCATGTCCGTTCCCGAAGAAGATGTTCTGAAACTGATCCAGGTAGGAAAGGTAAAGGAAGTGTACGAGGTCAAAGGTTCGAACCAGCTGGAATTCAGGTTCACGGACAAGATATCCGTTTTCGACAAGGTGATCCCCTCCATGATACCGAGGAAGGGAGAATCACTGTGCAGGACCTCCGCGTTCTGGTTCGAGAGATCGGGAGAGTTCGGTGTAAAGTCTCATTTCATTGAGCTTACAGGACCCGACACCATGAGGGTCAAGAGGGTCAATGTCGAGAGGAACATGAACAGGATCACTCCGGAATCAACTTCCATTCTCGTACCACTTGAATTCATTGCCCGATATTACGTGGCCGGATCCCTTCTGGACCGGATGAAGAAGGGGAAGGTCATTAACGAGGAGGTGGGCTTTCCCCATGATCATATTCCGAAGTACGGTGAGCCCCTGCCGGAACCTCTCTTCGAGGCCACTACCAAGCTCGAGGAGATCGACAGACCAGTGACCAACGAGGAGGCCAGGGAGCTTGCGAAGTTGTCGAAGGACGAATGGGACCAGATCAGGGAAGCCGTCATGAAAGTGGACGATCTCATCGCCAGGCAGGCAGGCTCCCGGGGTCTGATCCATGTGGACGGAAAGAAGGAGTTCGGCCTTGACGAGAACAGGGAGCTCATGCTGCTTGACACCTTCGGGACAGCGGACGAGGACCGCTTCTGGGATGTGGAGCACTACGAGGACGGCAGGCTCGTGGAGCTTTCCAAGGAAGCAGTGAGGCAGTATTACAGGAGCTCAGGATATCATCAGGAGCTCATGGACGCAAGGGATGCGGGCGTACCGAAGGATCGGGAGCCCTCGATCCCCCCTCTTCCTGAAAATGAGATCCGGAAGGTCGCCGACCTCTACAAGGAGATGTACGAAAGGCTCACCGGGAACAGGTTCTAGCTCAGGAAACCGAGTAGAGCATCCTGTCGTATATACTCCTCTTGGCCGGGTCGAGAAGTACGTCCTTGGCGGTGTTGATCTTCCTCATTTCCCTCCCGATCGTCTCCGCGTAAAGCGGGCCCATGTCCCTGTTCTTGTCGGGATGGAAAAGGACCGCTCTTCTCCTGTAGGCTTTCCTGATGTCAATGGAAGAGGCGTCCCTGTTCACCTTGAGTATCTCGTAGTAGTTCTGCCCGTCAATGAAAATGTCCTCGAAGGAGATGTCGATCTCTTCCTCATCCTCGATGGTGTAACGCTCATCCTTCACGGCCTCCCTGACCGGAGCTGCTCCGGTCGGCTCTTCCCGGGGTTTAGCCTTCGCTCTTGCCCTCTTCAGGGCTTCCTCCGGATCGATCGCCCTTCCCACCACGGGTCCTCTCCTGTCCGACCCCTCCCCTGATGGGGTGGTCGCCCTATCACGTCTTACCGACTCTGCGGCTTCCGGTCTCCGGGGACCCGAGGTCGTGGATGAGAACTCGTATTCCAGCACCCTGAAACCGGATGCGGGTCTTTTCCCGTCCGTTGTGGGTGACCCGAAACCAATCCCTACGCTCCTCGAGACCGCGGGAACGGCAGGGGCCGAGGTCCTTACCGCCGGCACCAGCTCCATGTCATCACCCTTTACGACCTGGCCTCCCTCCACCACCTCCACCCCGTCCTGCAGCTTCTTGATGCGGAGAAAGGACAGGATGAGGGAGAACTCCAGGAACAGGAAATAGCCTCCGAGCAGCGCCATGACCACGGGCATCGTTATTCCGAGCTGGCTGTACAACATCACAAGCAGGGTGTAGATGAGCATCACCGTCTCCACCACGATGGCCACGAGGCCCGTGATGAAACCCCCTATCCTGAAATAGGGAAACACGAAGGAAGAGAGAAGCATCCATAGCCCCAGATGGATGATGATGAAGTTCATCGGGGGTATGCTGAAGGCGCCTCCCACGGTCACGAATGGGGAGAGCACGAGAAGCAAAAGGGAGGTCACCACCATGCCCGTATTGCCGAGCTCCCTTCCCCCCGAGAGCAGGTTGACCAGACCAATGATGAACATTATCAATCCCACGGACACAAGGCCGAAGATCATGAAGGCGATGAGGAACTGAATGATGGATGGAGGGATGATGGTGAGAAAAAAGGTGAAAACCAGGGCCACAACCCACAGGTTGAGGCCTATCAACTGTTTTCTCACCCCACTGGCAGATCTCTCATACATCTTTGACCCTTCCCTGCTGCTGACCTGTGGCGGTCATTTCGTGTAAAGTGATGTTTTCCCTCACGATGATGACATTATTGTCAAGGTGAAGATCAGGGTCACACCCGACAGATCTCCTCCGTCCGGGTCCGTACCGTAGGCGAGCTCGGGGGGGACCCTGATGGTCTTGGTTTCTCCCGGCCCTCCCAGTCCCCCCAGCGGGGGTTTTCTCATTCCGAGCAGACCCATGTAGAAACCGGTGATGTAACCAAGCTGCCGGGCCGGCCCGACATAGCGCTCACCTGCCGTGGCCGGGAGGGTGCCCGCATCAAGCTGGTTCCCGTCGAGGTCATGTAGCACGTATTCCACAATTACCTTGTCCCCTTTCCGGGTGACCGGTCCCGAAAGGGAGGTGCTCTGCATCTGTAATGTGATGGTCGCATTCACAGGGGTCGGCGCTTCCGGAATATCGGCCATTACCCTGAACCTGTCGGAGAATCCCGGGGCCCCGAAATAGATGATCACCGCTGCCATCTCTCCCGGCTCCAGTCTGATCTCGTCTTTTTCCAGGCGAGCCGTTCCGTCATCGAGTACGTGGAGTTCCACCGTCCCTGTCTCGTTCCCGGTGTTGTTCACGATGAGGACCCCGAGGTCATCATCATCAGATATGGCGACGGTCCAGACACCATCCCTTTCCGTATGGTCCAGGAACGAGAGGCCGACCCCGTAAGCGGGGTGGTTTGGATCCTGGTCGGCGTTATCCCCTATTCCGTCGCCGTCGGAGTCCTTCCATTCGGCGGGGTCCTCCGGGAACGCGTCCTCGCTGTCCGGGACGCCGTCCCCGTCCGTATCCCTTTCTCCTCCATCTCCGAGGCAGCCGGACACGAGCACCGCCAATGAGAGAACAAGGATAGAGGTTGCGGCAGTCCAGGCCTTGTGGAGAGGATGACAGGCTCCCATGGGGTTCCGTAAGGTGCTCCTTTTAAAAAAAAGCTATCCATCCTTCGATGGGTATAAATAAAAGGTAATGCTCCACCGGTGCTTCGTGCTGCTTGAGTTCGCGGTATCGACGCTGATCTCGATATTCGCCATAATCAATCCCATGGGCGCCGTGCCCAACTACGTTATTTTAACCCAGGGGTTCTCCAGAGCCGAGAAGAGGGCCGTGGTGAAGAAGGCGGTGCTGGTCGCCATCGGGATACTTATACTCTTCACCATTGCCGGCCGGGTGCTCTTCGATGCCCTCCACATTACGGTCGATGCCTTCAGGATAGCAGGAGGTGTGGTCCTCTTCCTTATAGCAATGGAGATGGTCAGGGGAAACACTCCACAGGCAAAGCTCAATCCGAAGGAGAAGGAGGAGAACCTGGAAAGGGACCAGGTCGGGGTTGTTCCCCTTGGCCTGCCGCTTCTTGCGGGCCCCGGTTCGATCACAACAGTGATGATCGCCGTCGGGGACCCGCCCGTGAATAGAATTCTCAGCATCCTGGTGGTGATCGCAAGCGTCCTTGTTGTGATGCTCTTCGCCTATATGGTTCTCAGGAACTCCGACAGGATCTTCGACAGGCTCGGAAGGACCGGGACCAAGATCTTCTCCAGGCTGATGGGGCTATTACTTGGTGCGATAGCCGCCCAGTTCATTGCCGATGGTATTAAGGGAATCTTCGGCCTGTAGTCAGCGCGTGAGCGAATATCCCCTTGCCGAAACCTGGGAAAGATGGTACAGGAACCATCCTACATACTGGAAGGGGTCCCTGCTTCCACTGCCCGTGCTGAAAAAGGGAGCCCGGGTGCTTGATGTCGGCTGCGGTGACGGCAGCACATTGATCCAGGTCGCGGAGGCCGGCTATACCCCTGTCGGTATTGACCTATCCAGGACGGCTCTTGAAAAGGCGGTTGAGAGGACGAGGGCCTGTGGATTTGAGGTGGAGGTAATGGAAGGGAACATCCTCGAGGTCGGGGATTGGCCCGGAGGTTTCGATTGTATTCTGCTCCATCATGTCCTTGATTCCATGCTGAGCGGGGTGAGGAAAGAGGTCGTCGCCATGTCAGGGAGAATGCTGAAAGAGGGTGGAGTTATCTCCTTCCAGGACTACTCCGTGAACGACATGCGTTTCGGAAATGGTGAGGAGATAGAGAAGGGAACGTTTCTGAAAAAGGACGGGTTGTTCGTTCACTTCTTCGAAATGGAGGAGGTCCGGGAACTATTCTCAGGGTACAATGTGTTGGAGCTGACCGGGATCGAATGGGAGCAGTCCCGGGGCAGGGTAAAGTTGAAAAGGAGCAGGATAGGGGGCCTGTTTCAGTCACCGTGAGGCGACACTCTGGGAAGATCCCCGGGCGCCTCCACCGGCCTGAAGGTTTCCGTATCCACGAACACACCGTACTGGTAAGCCCTGGCGCAGACCTGGTCTCCTTTCAGGAACTCTGCCCTGATGGCCCATTTAACCCCCTGGAGCTCCTCGACCCACATCCTGCATTTCACATCCTCGAGAAGATAGACCGGCCGCTTGAAATCTATCTCGGTCCTTGCCAGCACCGGAACGGAGCCCCCCCTCATGAGTTTCCGGATGTCCACGTACCTGTCCATCAGGGCCATCCTCATGTCCTCAAGCCACCTCTGGTAGACCTGGTTGGAGAGCACACCTGCAAAATCTATCTCGTAGGTCATGGCCCTGAAATCTCTCTCTATCACCGTTTCCTCCGGTCTCAATCTCGCGCCTCCCTCTTTGGATGCGCAAGGGAATGGTGATAGAAAAGTCTTGGCCAAGGGGATGGGAAGTGAACCAGTTAAATACCCTCCTTCACTTCAAGCCGCATGGGGGCCCGCAAGGGGAAATCCAAAAGTTCCTGGTATGATGACAGGAGGACGCCCCGACTTGCAATCGTCGTGGCGGTCCTCGTATCCTTCATCTTCATCCTTGCCAGGTTCGTGCCCACCAGACTGCCGTCCGGTGATTGGGATGGCGCCGGAGACGGGCTTGTGATACTGCATATCTTCGAGTTCGCCTGCCTCTCGTTCATGCTGCTCTCTTTTTTGCATGCATACATCAGATGGGGCAGGGTCAAGGCCGTCTTCTTCTTCATGTTCGCCCTGGTATACGGTTTCATTCTCGAGGATGTTACGGTCACCTTCTCCGGATATTACGAGTACAACCCCAACACCTGGATACAGATCCATAATACCATGATGGCGGTCCCCTTTTGCTGGACCGCTGTGATATACCTCTGCGTTTACATCATCGAGACCAACCCCGAGCTCAAACGTCTGAAGAAGCTCGAGAAAGGTCTTCTGGCAGGGGTCCTTGCGGTATCCATCGATGTCGGGATAGACGCAGTGTTCGTTGCCTACGGGCTGTGGAGATGGAGCGAGGGTCAATGGTTCGGGGTCCCCCTTGCGAACTTCACCGCCTGGTTCATGGCCGTTGGTGGTTTCGTGGTGGTATGGTCGGATCTCGACAGATTGAGAGCGCCACAGGCAAGCAAGGAACTGGGCCTTGCCGCGGGGATCGCGATGGCCTACGCCTCCCTGCTGATCATGGTCTACCTCACCTATCTGGTGTCAGAGGTGTGGTTCCCATGAGATCCATCGATACACTGAAGAGCGGGTTCCTGAGATGGTATCCGGAGACATTCGTCATACTGGCACATCTCGGAGGCCTTGCTCTTTGTATATGGATGAAGAGATGGGACCTCTTCGCTGCGGGCTTGGCATTCGGTGTTCCCTCATCCCTGCTGATCCACGACCTGCTTCCGGGGGGGAAAAATCATATTGTGAGACTGCTGAGATACATACTCCGTTCATGACAAGATATCATCCTTTTTCAAGGACCAATGATAGATAGTTGTGAAACGTTCGGAGAGCAGGAGGAATGAAATGAAGGAATATGATCTGATAGTTATCGGCTCGGGCGCCGGGCTCAATGTGGCCTCCGACGCCTACTCGCAGGGAATGAAGGTGGCCATCCTGGACAACGGGCCTCTTGGAGGCACCTGCCTCAACAGGGGATGCATCCCAACCAAGATCATTCTCTATCCTGCAGAGCTCGTCCAGATCATCCGGGATGGGGAGAAGGTCGGGGTCAAGGCAAAGGTCGAAAAGGTGGACTTCGATCTGATCATGAAGAGGATGCACGATCTCGTTGACGAGGATGTTTCCAGCATGAAAGAGGGCATACGCGCGGCCCGGGGCAAGGGGCTGGATCTCTACGACGGTGAGGGCAGGTTCGTTGGAGAGAAAATAATGGAGGTGAACGGGGAGAGGATAACCGCCCCGAGGATACTCATAGCGGCCGGGACCAGGGAGTTCATCCCCCCGGTCCCGGGACTGGAGGAGGCAGGTTACCTGACCAGCACCACGGCCCTTGAGATCGGGAAACCTCCCGGGAGCCTGATAATTATCGGCGGGGGATACATCGCCACGGAGTTCGGGCATTTCTTCGATTCTGTGGGGGTGAAGGTCAAGATCATAGGAAGGAACAGGTATCTGGTCCCCCAGGAGGAGCCCGAGGTCTCCGAGGAGCTGAAGAGAAGGCTGTCCTCAAGAATGGCGGTATACACCGACCACGAGGTCATGAAGACCGGGAAGGAGGGAGGGGAGAAGTTCGTAGTTGCCAGGAACAGGGCCAACGGGAAGAACTACAGGTTCAGGGCCGATGAGATATTGGTGGCGGTGGGCAGGATCTCGAATGCGGACCTCTTCAAACCCGAAGCCACCGGTGTTGAGACCGTTGGAAAGGGATGGATCAAGGTCGACAGGTATCTGAGGACCAACGTTCCCGGGATCTTCGCCATCGGAGATGCCATCGGGAGGAACATGTTCAGACACACCGCCAATTACGAAGGTGGGGTGGCCTGGAACAATATGATGGCGGAGAAGGAGGAGGACATGCAGGTCCTGGATGAGCATGCGGTCCCCCACGCAGTGTTCACCTACCCCGAGATAGCCTCCGTCGGGCTGAGGGAGGGGGAAGCGGCGAAGAAAACCGTTGTCCTGGTGGGGGAATCGAGCTATACCGACGCGATCAAGGGATATGCCATGGGGGATGACGGGTCGAGCTTCGTCAAGGTCATTGTGGACGCAAAAAGCCGCAAGATCCTTGGCGCCCATGCCATCGGACCGCATGCGACCGCCATGGTGCAGCCTCTCGTGTATCTGATGAATGCGGGGAAAGGGACGTATCTTCCGCTGGTCAAGGCACAGACAATACACCCTGCAATGGAAGAGATCATGGTCCGGGCCTTCGGGAACATGCGGCCGGGAAAGGGACAGGAGAAATACTTCGAACATTCACACGATCATGACCACGAACATGATCATCATTGAGACCATGAAACCATGAAAAATGTTTATAACATGTTATCTCCTCTCTTTTTTCAACAGTGAGGGATAACCATGAAGAGGATGCTACCTGCGATCATAGCCGTTGCCATTTTCACCATGATGCTTCCCTGGATCCCGCAGGTCCAGGGGTATGGAGATGTTCCAACGAGGGCCGGAAATGTACTTTACGTGGCTCCGTTTAACTCCACATATTCGAATATAACAGACGCCGTGGATAACGCAACCGAGGGTGACGCCATTTATGTGGCCCCCGGAAATTACAGCGGATGGGTGCAGATATATACTGACGGGATCTCGCTCATGGGGAACAGCACCGAGGGCGAGGTACGTATAATCGATGGCCGCGAAGGAATGCTAACAGTGGGCGGCAGAAGGGTCAATGTATCGGGCTTTGTCATCGGCGATGACAGGGAACACATGGGGTTGATATCGGTTGTCAATACCCATAATGTGAGCATATCGGATGTGGTGGCCGGGAGCGATATGCTCGCGGAAGGCATTTATGTTGGTTATTCAAGTGACATCACCCTCTCGGATGTATCCATACGTGTAGAGGACTTCCCGGCGGCACGCATTCACGGTTCAAGCTCGGTACACATCCGGGACTTCTTCTTCTCGAGCGGGTCCCCGGAAGATGGTGTTGTCCTGTCCAGGGGTGGATCGGATGACATACAACTCCGTGGAGGCTCGATAGAGGTCAGGGGAACAGGGACCGCGATCTACACCGAGACCTCAAACAACATGATAGTGGATAATGTAACTGCAACATATACGGAGAAGTTCGTTTCGGCGGGGACCGGTAACGTTACCTTCTACGATACGACCGTGGTTCCCGATGATGCGGAGATCAGGGGCAGCTCAGCGGAGCAGAGGTTCCGATCTTTCTTCAGGAGGGGGGTGGAGATCACCGGCATCGATGCCAAGGGAATGGAGATCCCCCTGGAAGGGGCCCACCTCATGGCGGAGACGGATGGAACAGAGATATTCTCCTCCGGCCACTATGGCGGCACCGATGGTGTGTCCGATCCCGAGGGAAGGGTTCCCGGGGAGCTTATGCTGCTCTCGTGGTGGAAGCAGGGAGGAATGGCCGGATATATGAACGGGACATCATTCGCGAAGGTCTGGTTCGAGGGGGACATGGACCAGGAGATCGAACTCGGCATGCTTGATGCGAACGTGACGGATACAATAACCGGACACTTCGACATGATATATTATCAGCTCAGGTCCCTGAACGGGACAGTCTCCTACTTCAACGGGCCCATGGCCGAAATGAAGGTTGTGAATGCGACTGTGACCGCATACGGATACAACATGACAGAGATAGACAACTGCACCACGGATGAGAACGGGACCTACCTTCTCAGGGACCTCCCCGTTGACACCAACATCACGGTGATCGTCATCCCGGTCAACGAGGTCGAAAGGGACGGACCTGTCAGCGGTTATCTCAGGATGGAGTTCGTTGTCAACATATCGGAGGACTCCACCACCAATGTGGATATTGAGTACTACGAGTTCATCCCGGTATCGGGACCGATATTCGGATGGGTCCGATACCAGGAGGGTCCCAGGGACGGACAGTTCGTTGAAAATGCAACCGTCAAGCTCTACAACATCTCGGGGGATGAGATCGGCTCCCTGCTGTCGAACGAGACGGGCCACTACATCTTCGTGGACATACCCTTCGGGGAGGGTTACGAGGTAAGGGTGACCCCTCCGGAGGAGGAATTGGGTATAAATCTCGAAAAGACCGGATACCTGTTCTGGGACGGATCGGCCTTCGGCCACAACGGCTCGACGAGGATCAACGCCTCTGTGAAGTATTATCACCACGTCGAAGAGGAGGGGCCCCATCCTGTTGTAACGATAACCGATGAGGACGAAGAGCCCCTTGAAGGTGTGACCGTCACCGTAACAATAGACGGCGAGACCTATACCGCCACAACGGACGAGAACGGGACAGCCGTGTTCCAGGACCTCGATATGGAGGTCTTCCCCGACGGTACGGAGATCGAGGCATCAAAGGCAGGGTATGAGACCCGAACCTGGAAATGGCCGGACCCAGCTCCACCAATGAAAGAGGAGAAGGAGACAGAGAACACCCTTGTTCTGGTGGTGATCGTCGCTTTTGTGGTGATCGTGATCGGTGTTGCCATTGTGCTCCTCTTCGTCAGGAAGGAGCCCGGTGAGGAATACGAGGAGTGATATCCGGGGCAATTCAATGAATATGTAACAATTGACCCCGAGATTTCCCTGAGGATAGTGTATACCATGCATCTGGACCGTGAAACGGTTACAAAAATTGGAACACATCTCCAAACATGAACTGTGTTATCACAGGAGATGTGAGACTCTTCGTGCAGCTCATGGTATTCACTCCGACAATAAACCTTTTTTCATCAGAACATTACGATACCTGAATGCAGGAATGAAATGGATCTTCTTCCTCTTC